>ERZ1047472.824-NODE-824-length-26144-cov-7.561156_pt1 | contig 26144 bp, 22 predicted proteins | sample MGYA00383095_ERZ1047472 | MGnify/ENA primary metagenome ERZ1047472 (study PRJEB29581, sample SAMEA5548365) | metagenome | biome: marine; feature: coastal; material: water | depth 1 m | study: Short-term variability in the microbial, nano- and picoplankton dynamics... | reverse complement strand
CATCCTTAAAGAAGGCTTTAGAGAAGTCTTTCGATATATACCTAAGACAACATAATGTATCTGTCGCTGGACCACCTACACCTGTAGCTAATGATGTTAGCGATGAAGTGAAGAAGCTGTTTGAACTGTAGAGTTCCCTAAACCCCTGTTTGACTGTAAGATTATTTAATGAATGATCTTGGTTCTCTTGCTACAAAAATCGTAAATTACGAATTTTCAGAAGACCGTCAAAGATTTCCTGTGTCTTATGTTTCTGGCTGGCTAGAAACAAATATAGGAGAATTGAACGGGCTTACCAATGAAGAATTTTACATCAATGATACTGGAGCCATTGAAATAGGCGTTGGCTCTGGTTTAATGCCCGTAGAAGAAAATATCTTAAGCAACCTATATGAAATTCATTATTACGAAAAGGCTGCAAGAGATTCCTTAAGGGGATTCACGTACGGTGCAGATACTGATTGGCTCACTTTAAAAGAAGGAGATACAACAATACAAAGGCAAAATAAAAACTCTGTAGCTAAAACATTTAGAGATTTAAAGGTAGATGCGACTGATAGGTTGAATGATTTAGTTGGTAAATACAACGTATATAAGTCATCTCCTCTTCAAGTTTTTGGTCGAGACGGGATTGAACCTGTCGATAATATCAACGCCTATAGTTCAACTAATTCATATAGATCCTTCTAATGGCTTCTTTACTTACAAGCTCTCAAAAGCTAGCTATAAAAAATGCACTCTCAGAAGTCCACGATACTTTTGCTAGAGATATCTATGTATTTATTGAAAAAAAGGTGGCGACAAGGCCATCAACTTTAAATTACAACCCTTTGTATGGTAGAAAAAAAGATGACTCTAAATTAAACTCTCAAACAGAATTGGTTAAACACACCGTACAGGCTAGAGTTAGTTTCTCTCCGAATCAAGGAGAATCTGTTGTGGATGCTGGAGCGCAGTTAAATCTCACCGCTTCTCATGGGAAAGTTAAAATTAAAGTCGATTCACAAGGGTATGGGAAAGTAAAAGATAGTATAAGGGTAGAAATAGATAATGATTTATATGTACTTGATTCTGATGCAAAGCATGTAGGTCCATTCTCAACTCAGTACTATACGGTGTTACTTAAAAGAGAAAACTAATGTCTAAAGCCTTCCTGTCAGTTACTAAATTTGATGTGGGTATTAACAAAGTAGCCCTACTAAATTCAATTACCAACTCCAAAAATGGGAAAATTACAGGTAGGGAGGTTCGTAAATATATATTACCGATTATAGAAGAAGCTCAACAAAAATTAATAAAGGACTTCTATAATCACGCTATAACTAAAGAAATTAACTCAGGTCCATCTTCATCTAATTCTTCTGGGACTCTAGGTGGCTATGGAAATCTTTTTTCATTCATCGGGTTCGAAAGAGGGGATAATCCAACCGCAATTATAGATAAGATATTGAGAGAAAAGCTTACCCTTAGAGTTAGGGCTATTTCGAGAGGTAGATTTAGGATTTCGATTTTCAACGCCCCTTCGGAAGAAAAAATTTATACGGCTACCCCTATACCTTGGGCGACAGGAGCTAGTTGGGCAGAGGGTATGGAGAAAGGAATATCTAATTTAGGTTCCTTTTTATACAGTTCTAGCGGAAGTTTCGATACATCTAGATCTAGTAAGGGTATACAATTGAAAAATCAATTCAGGCCAACAACATTTAAATCAAAGCCTTATGTGTCTAAGATGCTTCAGAAATTCTTAAATAACATTATAAAATTTTAAATCATGAAAGCCCAATTTGATCAAAACCTCTTATCTAGTTTCTATTTATGGTTAGAGAACCGTCTATTAAAAGATGATACTAAAGCATATATTACGGAATTAAATAATGATTTCCGTTATGTTGATTTTGATGATATACCTTCTGATATGATAGGTTATCAGGGTGAATATAGACAACTTGTTGCTGAGTATAATGTAGATAATGTAAATTCTGGTTTTTTTGTAGGAGATGATTTTATTACTGGAGATTCAAGCGCAAATGGAAATGTGTATACAGATTACAACAATGGTCGTATCTTATTCCCTTCGGCTTCTGGGACTGGGCTGAGCATATCTGGCACTTACACTGTTAAGGAGGTCAATACATACATTTCTCATGATGACGATCTAGATTTCCTTTTGCATTCTGATTTCATTGAAAATGGCCAAGATTCCCCGTATTTTTATAATAAATCTTCAATGGTTAATGACGGGGCTTATTTTTTACCCGCTTGCTTTATTTCTTTAGCTTCTTCTGAAAACCAAGAATTTGCATTTGGAGGGGAAGAGGATACTCAGAGTAGAGTGAGAGTTATGGTACTTACAAAAGATTCTTACATCCTCGATTCTGTTATATCTAAATTTAGAGATGCAGTAAGGGAAAAAATCACTCACATCCCTTATGAGCAATTTCCTTACGCTTACTCTTATTCTGTAAAGGACTTCCCATATACTTATGATGGTTTAGTCGTAAATCAGGGGGACGATCCTCTATGCTCTTATGTGCAAAGAGTTTCTTCTTCAAAGGTTGTCTCAGAAGCATTGAGGGAAAAGTTAAATTCTAATTTTTCTATCGCTTTCGTTGACTTCGATTTATCTACATATCGTTTCCCAAGGGCTTAATCAAGTGTATTTAAAATAAACCTTTTAATATAATATGGCTTCAAGAACACGAGTAATTTCACAGAATAAAGCAGTTTATGTCACTCCGACAGGTTGGGATGTAACTGGGACAGGGGCAGAAATAACACACCAAACATTAGACGCTCACCAATTGCATAGGGTAGATACTTTATCTTTTGATATGGATCTAGCTGGAGCAAGACAAGATGTAAGAGAATTTGGTCAATTAGCTCGGATTGGGACAGTTTCTCTTACAGAAATCAATCCTACATTAAGCTTGGGTTATTTCTTAGTCGATGGAGAAAATGAATTAGCGCTTGGCTTCACTTCATCATCAACTGGCACAACTAGCACTGAAGGTTCTACTGGACAAATGGCTTCAGGTATGTTGGTAGAAGACCCGATCCTTTCAGAAAGAAACATCTGGGTTTTAACAGCCAAAGAGGGAGAAGACGCTTTCAATTCTAGCGTATATGAAGATCAGGCTCAGAATCATGATGTTATTGGGTTCGGTAACTGTTTCGTTAGCAGTTATTCTGCTAGTTTCGGTGTCGGGGAGATTCCAAGGGCTGATGTCGAATTACAAGCTTCTAATATAGTTTTCTGGACAGGAATGCATTCAGGGTTATATAGCCCATCACTCGATCTACAAGGAGAGAGAACCTTTACTGGTTTGACTCAATTACCTGCACCTGATACTGGAGACATGTCAAGCTTGGTTCTCCGTCCACAAGATGTGTCTGTTACTTTTTCTAATGATGACCTTATTGCAGAAGGTATCGGTGGTGCAACTAGTTTAACCGATCTTCCTGTTCAAAGTGCTTCTGTTGAATTACCATTAGCCCGAGAAGTTATTGAGTCTCTTGGTACTGAGTTGGCTTACGCTAAGCTTCTTGAGTTCCCAATCGACGTTACTTTATCTGTTAGTGCTTTGATGCGTGAATTCGGGGCTGGAGCACTTGAGTACGCGCTCACTGGAACTGCAGGAGATCTGAAAACCAACATTACCTTAGACGTTTCTAATGGAGCCAAATCAATGGTAAAATATCAGCTTAAAAATGCCGTTTTGGATAATCAATCTTTCTCGCAAGGCTTGGACGATAATGAAACTGTCGATTTGACATTCTCTGCTCAAATTGGAGGGGCTTCTACTATAGATCAAGGATTATTCTTTTTCACTGATACTGGTCTATCAGCTCCAGCATTTGCATCTCTTCCTAGCGGAGTCGCAGCTCCTGATCAACCCATTTCTCCTCAAGGCTAATAGAGATAAACTTAAAAGCTATCAAAGTAAGCCTCATCGCAAGATGGGGCTTCTTTTTTGTGTAATATATTTATAATGAAGGTATATCAACCAGTAACAGGACACGAACAGTCGATACTTAATTTAGATATCCTCATAGAGGATACTTCTTTAGGGTTTTCTGTCGCAGGTGGAACTGGACAAGTTGTTGGGGACACGACAGGATTATTGAACTCTGGGTTTGCGTTCTCTGGATACGAAGGTTATATCTTCGATCAATCTGGAAGGTTTGTTGGAGGGTACAGCCAAAACCTCCCAATAAACTTGTCCATTCACACGAAGAAAGATAACACTTTTTCGTACTTCTTGCAGGGAGATCTTATAGCAAACAATATGGGAGGAGTTACTGGATTTAATCATATTGAATTTGAAAAAAACGGCAACGCTTCTTTAGGGATTGAATATATTTTCGATTAACTTTGATTTTTTAGTATTTTTATAGATAATATAGTGTCTAAAAGTATTCATGAAAGAATTATACTCCTTTAAAATAAAAAGAAAAATAAAAGAAAAAGTACCTTTTGAAAAGAAGAATTCTAAGGGGGAGGTTGAAGAATCTTTTAAAATAAAAACAAGGTCTATCTCTAATAGAGTTGTTTTTTACAAGCCTAGTTTCGCTGATATTGAAGAAGCAGAATTTTTTTATGGTCAACAATATAATGAGTATATCAACGCTGGGTACTTGACTAGGTTGATGCTTAACAAAAAAATCGGAGATATCGGAGGCAGCTCTTCGAAGCTTTCAGAAGAAGTTATGAACAAAGCTTTCTTAGATAACTTAGAATCTTCTAAGACTATAGAATTTTATGAAGGTCAAGACAATCTGAATGAAGAACAAAAACTTAAATTAGCAGAAGCTAAAGAAGCCTTCATCTCTTCTCAAAAGACCATAACTGAATATGAAGAATTTCACAGAAGCCAGTTCAATCAAACAGCTGAAGCTAGAGCTGAACAAAAAATAATGGAATGGTTTATATTTAATTATTCTTTTTACGAAGAGGAGATTAAAGACAAGGTTGAAATGTTCCCACTTTTTGTCGGAGAAACTTTTGACCAAAAAAGATCCCATTATTTGACCTTATGCGAGGACGAAGAAGATATTGAAAATGTCGAAGACCTAAGGAATAAAAGTATCTTTAACGAGTCTTTTGTTACGCTAGCTAGAGTAGCTAATATTTGGTACAACAAAATGGGTTCTAACGAAAAAGAAATCAGACAGACCCTCAAGGATTTGTTCGAAGATGAATGAAAGCAGATGATCCAAATTTAGACTTACTGCTCTTGGATATTCTTAATGGTTATAGTAAAATCAAATATGACAATAAAAGCTTTTACTTCAAGCATTTTTTGATATTTGAGGAACTAAAATTAAGTCAATTTGAAATCGATTCTTTTGATTCTGCGATTAAAAATGGAATTAAAAGTGAGAATGACCTTTTAGAAAATGCCATAAAAAAGGGCTTTTGGTCAGAAGAAGAAGATTCTTCTATTAAAAATTTAAAATGGCTAATTGAAAATTCAGAAAAGGCCATCTCTAAAGTTTCAGATCATGCGATCAAGAAATCCATGATGAATTCGTTAGGTAAGGATAAAGAGAAGCTCTCCGAACTTGAGGGCAGAAAGCTTTCTATTGTAAAGCATAGTGCAGAAAATCTAGCCAGTAGGAAAAAACAATCTAAAACCTTACAGGACAATATATATGTAGACGAAGATCTAACGGAACATGTCGATAAAGATGATTTATTTTACTTAGTCCCAGTTATTGGTAATAAAATAGAAGAAATCAATAATAAGAGCAATATGCTAAAAATGGCTTATTCTCAATTCTTCTTCGAAACCTTTGCTTTGATGTACCGAGATCCATTAAAAATGATCAATAAAGATCTATATAATATGTCTATCTGGCAAAAAAACTTACTTTCTTACGCCTCTGCCTTATTTAATAAGGTTAGAAATTTAGATATGCCTGATGATGTTAGGGAGGATGCCCTAAAAGTGTATGATTTTACCCCCAAGGAGGAAGATCCATCTAAAGAAAAGGTTACTCATGGAGTCTCAGATCTAAGAGAAAAGATGAGCCAAAAAGGAGGAAAGCTTACTGCAGAAGACTTTTAAGTGTATTAAATTACGATGGCTGCTCCAATTAACATAAATGCTAATCTTAATTTAAATCCAGCTAGCATTAACGCATCTGCGAAACAGGTGCAGCAAGCTCTTGGCAGGATAACAGGTCAAGCATCTGAGTTTCAAAAATCATTAGACGCTTCTACAGCTCGTGTATTTGCTTTTGGAGCTACTACAGCCGTTATAAATGGAGTAACCCAAACATTTAAGAAACTTGTCACTACAACTATTGACGTACAAGCTAGGCTTATAGAAATCAATAGTATCTTAGGTACTGGAGCTTCGGAGTTCAATAAATATCGAAACGCTATATTTAAGGTAGCTAAGGAAACAGGGCAGTCTTTCACTACGGTAGCAGAAGGAGCTGCGGAATTAGCTCGACAAGGTTTGAGCGCGACTGATAGTGCAAAGAGGTTGAAGGCTGCTTTGATCTTAACACGAATATCTGGCTTAGGCGCACAAGACTCTGTTAAAGCTCTGACTGCAGCGATGAATGGATTCACTTCCGCAGGTTTAAGTGCTAATCAAATAGTTAATAAAATAGTCGCTGTAGATACGGCCTTTGCTGTATCAGCCCAAGACTTAGCTCAAGGTTTCAGTCGAGCAGGATCTACTGCAGAAGATGCAGGGGTTAGTTTCGAAGAGCTTTTAGCTATAATAACAGCTGTTGAGCAGAGAACCGCTCGTGGAGGAGCCGTTATAGGTAACGCACTTAAGTCCATTTTTACAAGAATAAGCCGAGGTGACACAATTGGACAGCTGCAGGAGTTGGGTGTTGCCATTAGTGCAGGACAATCTGGAATCCAAAAACTACAAGCCCTTTCAAGTGCTTTAGATAGTATAGCTGATCCAACTGTTGCTAGCCAGATAAAAGAATTAGCTGGAGGGGTTTTCCAAATTAACGTTGTCAGTGCTGCATTAAAGGATTTAGGGTCTGATGCTTCTATATTTGGTCAAGCTACCAAGACAGCTTTTGATGCTACAAACGAGGCTACCGAAAAGAACAAGTTATTGAATGAGAGTTTATTATCTCAAATTAATGAGCTGACAGTTTCTCTGACGAGCTTCGCAGACAGATTGGGAGGATTAACTATTTCTCCTATACTTGAAAATGTTGTTGGGTTAGCTACAGCCCTTACGAGCGCTTTAGATTCTGCATTAGACCCAGAAAAGGGCAATAAGTTCATACAAGGTTTATTTAAATTTATAGGTGGATTTTTAGCAGGGCCAGGATTAGCTATCTTTACTGGCGGATTTATTAAGATATTTGGTACTGTTCTTAAGTTTGCTAAAGAGGGATTCAAGACTGTTTTACAGATGGGTTCTGCAGCAGAAAAATTGAAGCAGATTGAAGGTGGTATGATCTCCTTGTTACAAAGAGACGCCGCTTTAAGGAAAACTATTGAAAGTTCATCTATCTCAAGGGTAGCAAAAGAAAAGGCTATTGTCGATGCCATCAAGAGAGAAAATGCGCTTTTATCCTCACAACAACAACTTGTAACAAATATCGCTACTATTGCCAGAAGTGCTGGCGTAACATCTTTCAGTAGTAGCACAGGGACATTCAAAGGGAAGAAGGGTAAGCGATTCGCTTCTGGTGGTAATGGCACAATGGAACCTGACTTAATGACCGCAATGGTTAATGAGGCTAGGGACGCTCCAGCAGGGGCATCCCCTTACGTAACTAATTTTAGAGGTAGCCCTGCAGTAATGAACACTTCGGAAATGCAGGTTAAAATTGGAGGTCGTGAAGAAATCCTTACAGCTGGTCAAATTCCTAGATTCGCTAAAACCTCCGTAAAAGGTGGCGAAAAAAAGAAATCACCAAAAAATTTAAATCCCAAAGGTTATGATTATTTAGTACCGCAAGTCGGGGTAAAAAACCAGTTCATAGATGGGACTTATAACGAACAACCATTCAAGGGGAAGGTAAATGTTTATGGACCAAAAAAGACTGAGGTTAAGGATGTTTCTAATCTTAGTGAAAATGTCTTAGGAGAAAAGGTTGGTGACAGTATCTTTAAATCAGCTTCCGATTGGACTAAGAAGTTAGAGCCTTTAGGCCGAACAGCCAAACCTGAAGAAATTCAGGCTGGGTTTAAACAAACAAAAGGGGCGCAAGGAGCTTTACAAGCAGCTATTGGGTCTGCTTTCGAAGTTGGCATTGCGAGTTCTTTAGATTATACTGCAGCTTCAAGAAAAGAGGGCGGTGATTTCGATGTTAGAGGAGGTACTAACTTAGCAAGAATCAAACAATTGTTTGGGAATAAAAACGACATTGCTGACTTTAAGGTTTCTCAAAGTAGGGGAAATAGAGAATCTTTTTACGCTAAAATAGCTAAAGAAAGGATGGCGGTTAGAGAGGGAAAAATGCCCAAAATAGCACCCAAAACTGAGAATATAAAAATTGTTAATAAGAGGATCGCTAGTATCGATAAGATTGACAACCCTAACGACTATGTATCAGGGACCAATAATTTAAAGAAAAGCGTTGATCGTTCAATGGTCCAGAAGCGTACTGCAGGGCTTCGTAGTAAACTCATGGCAGCGCAAACAGCAAGGAATGCGAAAGGCACTATTAGCAATTCTAGGCTCGCTTCTAAAACTGGTATTCGCCGTTTTGCGAAAGGCTCTTCCAGCCCCAAGGGAGGATCGACATTCTCAGAAATGGTGAGAGGTTTAGACGCATCAAATAAGGCTTCAATGGCTGCGGCATCTACAGAAAAGGAAAGAGCTAGTGCTACTATCAAAGCGAATACAGCTACATCGAGGTTGGCATCGACGTATGGTAAATCTACAAGCGAGGTAAAGAAACAGATCCAAGTAGAAAGAAAAAAGATGGCAGACGAAAAAGAGTTTGCTAAAAAGCCTAGTGCTATGAGTAGGGCAGGGTCCACAATCAAAGGATCTTTTGGAAAGGGGAAAGAAACCTTGATGAAAGGAGGCATGGGTGGGATCGGAGCTAGCTTTGGGCTTTCTATGATAGGATCAGGTCTAAACATGGCTTCAGCTGAATTAGAAAAATCCTCTCAAGATGCTTCTAGCGAGCTTGGACGGAAAACAATGGTGGCTACTGCCGCTGCTACTTCCATAGCTGGAGACATGACATCCTTCGCTGCTACAGGAGCTATGATTGGTGGGCCTATAGGTGCAGCAGTGGGTGCTGCTGCTGGATTAGGACTAGCTTTTTTCAAGAGCGCTAAGGCGGAAAAAGAATTAGAGAAAGAAATAGAAGCGAACAATAAGAGTGTTACAAAAAGGATTCAGTCTGTTAACGCTTCCCAAGATGATTTCAAAAGAATCATGGGGAAAGATAGCACTGTTCAAGGCGTAAGTAACGATCTTAGCCAGATTGCTAAAAGTACGGGTAGAGAAGAATTTAATTTTGGCGGCACTTTAGAAAGAATGAGCGCTAGTTTCGATAAAGTCGAAAAAGGCTCTGAAGAGTACGTTAAATTAAGTAATAGATACAACGCCCTATTGGAAGCAGCTAATGTCGCATTATCTGATCCTACATTAAAAGCTTTTGGTGCTACCATGAGAAAACTGAACAGGACCATCAGCGAAAGATTAGAGAATAGCACTGCGACAAGGCAAGCTAAAAAAATAGGTGCGGTAAAGCAATCCCAAGATGTTAGAAGCTCTCTTCTCATGTCTAGTTTGTCAGGTCCGATAGCTGAATTGATGAGAGACCAGAATAAGATTGAAGAATCTTTTATAAGTACCTCTTCTCAACAGAATCAAATGGACCAATTAAGAATGCAGAGAGCTTCCACTACTGACCCATCTGAGATAAAAGAGATCACGAAGAAAATTGATGAAGGGGCTAAAAAGTTTCGGGAAACTATCCTCCAGTCTGGTAAAATGATGGGTCAGATGTTATTGACCAATGAGAAGAAAAAAGCTGAGTTAATTAAACAAAGAGATGAGGCTCAAAGCGGGGCTAAAGGCTCTAGGTTCGAAACTCTACTTGGAGCATTGAATCAACGTACCGATATGAATTTTGTCAGGGGCGCTGCTGGAGATGTTAATAGAGCTATCCGTTCAGGCAATTTGGAAGAACAGAGAAAAGCATTTGTCGATTTTGATGAAATGGTTTTAGCTAAAGCGTTGACTCCTGAAATGAAGAAAATGTTCGTTGGTATGCTAGACCTTACTGATAAAAATACACGGAAAATATTTGGGGCTTCGGTCATGGGTGAAACTCCAGAAGAGAGGTCTAATTTATATGCTTCGACTTCAGCTAGTCAATCACAAGAAGGCATAGGAGCCATTAATAAAAATATAGGCGACATAGATGCATCTACAAAAGCTATTAAAGGGAAGTTAAAGGAATTTGGAGAAGCCTTCAACCAACCAAACATGAAAGAAAACGTTCTAGGCTTGGTCACAAGTGTTACGAACTTAACAACAGGTGTAGCTAGCTTTGAAAAACTATCTAAAGCTATGAGTGGTACTAGCAGTAAAATTGCAACAATTATAAAGCAAGGAGAAGCTGGAATAGAAAAAGATATAAAAATAATGGAGAGTCTTGCTGAACAAAGAAAGACGACTCAGGCTGTATTAGATAAAACTTTACTCAAGATGCAGGAAATAGAGAAGCAGGTCGCTGACATGACAGGTTAATAAACTTTAAGATAAAAATAAGTATTCATGAGTAGTCTTTTAGTCAATAACGTTGTCAGTTCATCTTCTCAAATAAGTTATTCTTATTTAGAGTCCAAAGAAGTATTTGGCTATACTTTAGATTTAAATTATACCATAAAGATCGAAGACATCAATTTTGAAAATAACGATGGGGTATTGCTTGCGGGGAGAAGCGCTATAAGACAAGCTTATAAGAGAAAAAATATTACCGCAAGAATCGCTGGAGATGAAATTTTAAATGGTTTAATTACAAACGTTTCTTTCCCAGAAAGTTCTTTATCTGGATCAGAGATAGTAAATATATCTATACAGGAAAAAAGAAGGTTAGATGATTATAGCGGAAAAACTTTTGCAAAGTACATCCCTAATCCACATTTAATTGAAAGCTTCGAAGAAACTTATAATTTTAATAGATCTGGTTCGAACTATTCTTATTCTAGGAACATATCTATTCAATATTCTCAAGATGCGGGAGATCAATTCTTAAACAATGCGAAAGTTTTTTTAACGAACTATTACTTCCAGAATAGACCTCAAATCGGTTATTACGAAGACGGAATATCTGAAAATGCTAGATTTAGTAAGGGTTATAATGGCTTACTCACTGAATCTATAGATCTAATTCAATTATCAGTCTCTTTAGAGGAATCTTTCGAATCTTCATTTATTAATGGCACGAGCGATATATCTAAATTAATTAAAAATTCTTTTAGTTCAGACTCAGAGGGGTACTTATCAAAAAAAGTTGTTATTGATTTAGTAGCGCTTAGATATAATAAATCAGACTTGCTACAACAAGGGATTCAAGATGCAATAGATTCTGTTATAGCTCAAGAGAGTTCTGAATTTGGGGAGCCAACGTCTATATCGAAAGGCATAACGAAAGACGGGAATAGATCAAGCATTACTATAGATTTCTCTAAGAATCCTAATAAGTCTCAAGGCGATGTTGTAACGTATCGGTGCGAAAAAAGAAAAGAAGAGGCTTTCGTTAATTATGCTTTAACTGTTAATTACAAATCAAAGGGTAAAAACACAATCGATAGGTATGAAAAGCTGATATCATCTTGGAATTCATCGAAGGATAAGAATGAACCCAAGGTAATTTCTTTATTTTCAGAAGCTAACGGAGTAATCCATGAAAGATCTAGGTCTACAAACATTTCTAAATCCAACGCTAGTATTTCGGAATCCATACAATATACCACAGATGAATCTTATGAAAGTGGAAATTTGCCAGAAGGAATCTTAAAATACAATATAAGCCTACAAAAAACAGAGAGAACAAAAAGAAATTTAGTTGTCACAGACCTTATAGACTTAAAACAAAAGCTTGTGACATCTGATCTTCTAAAATTGGGACAAGCTACAGTAACAGCTACTTGTGTGGCTCCCCCTTCTTATGGAGTATTTCATGGGAAGAACTTTTTAAATTCTAAAACTTCAGATATGAACAATGCACTAGAAGAAAGTACTTACTACGCTACTAGTGATCAAATATCTATAGATTTAAGTAATGGATCAACAACTCGTGTAATACAATATATTATTGCTTAATATGGCCACTTCAATTACATATGGAAGTTATAGCTTCCCAGAACCAATTCCTCTTTTGGCAGAAGAAGATGAGCCTGTAATTTTAGGGGGTGAATACGATCATAGTGCCATTAGAGTAAATTTAGTGGGTTATCTTACTGGCTCTAATTTACAAGAATTAGACTTGAAAAGAATGCAGATGGTTAGTGGTTTTTTAAATGAATATCAAGACCTCACCGTTACTGTTGAAAACGAATCTAAAACTTGCCCCAAAGCTTATCTTGAATCAATTAGCTTCGGAGGAAGTGATTTAACAACGTTCCTCCCTTACAATTTAAGTGCCTTATATTATTCTGGGGAAACATTCTCTAATTACTTTAAGATCGCAGACCCTGAAAATTCTTGGTCTTATGCAGAAGGAGAGAATAAAATTATCACAGCTACTCACTCTGTTTCAGCTAGAGGGTTAAAGGTAGATTCGGATAGTGCTTTTGACAACGCTCGTTATTTCGTCACAGGAAATTTGTATAATGGGTTCGAACAAATTTCTTTATTTAATGATGGCCAGAACGCATTCTTGACTTCTCGAACTGAAGATATAAATCGTAAAAATGATACTTATTCAGTGCAAGAAGTTTACACTTACTCTGCTTCAGATAACCCAATTTCTAATGTTGGTGTTGTAAGTGCTGATGCTTCCATAACTCATGATTTAGATGGTGGGCTTTCCATTTCGGTACAAGGCAATATACAAGGAGATATTAGCGCAAATACAGGTAGTCAGGTTGGCCTCCTATCTACGGGTGACTTTACTCCAGCACAAGCTACCGAAATTGCATTAAACTCTATTGTAAATTCTTATTCTGATTATGAATCTGGGAAATATAGCTTTGTATTGCATGGGCCTTCGACCTTCAACTATGATTTAGACACTGGAGCTAATAACTTATCATTTTCTTTCTCTTTCTTAGACGCTGATAATTTGGATATTATAAATGGAGATGTAGTGCATTCCTTTAGCTCCTCAATTGGAGTTTCTAAAGATTCTCCAACGGTTAATATTTCTATCGAGGGAGAGTTGAAATATAATGGAATCTCTTTTGTTAATGCAACTGGAGAGTTTGAAAATAACATTAGATTTTCTGCAGTGGAGGCTGCATTTAATCAAGTAGACCCTTACTTGATAGCTAAATCCTCTATTGAAGATTTCAGGGGAGTAGCAACAGGTTACGAGTTAAGTTCTTCCTATTTGAATGATATACCTTTGTCTTATAATATTGCTAAAGACCCTATCGCGAACATTCTAACCTATTCTTATTCTTTTGATAATTCTGTCGATTTTTCTACAGGTAAACTAGATAATTTTTCTTTATCCATCGAAGATAACGTTCCTATTCAATTACAGAACGTTGTGGAAACCATTAGTGGAGTAAGAGCTGCGACAGTCGCCAAAAGAACTCTGGGAGTATATTCTTTATCTGCTTCTTCTCAGAACAAGCCAGAATCACTTGATGAATTAAAAAGGATAGCATCGCTTTACTGTAGTGGTGATCATAAAATATCAGAATCTTACGCGACTGGAGATAATACGATTTCTTATAACTTATCTAAATACTATTAATGAGTGACACTAGTTTAAAATTTAAAATGGAAGAAAACCTTTCAACCCGAAGGCTTTCTGCTTTTTACGATTTTGGTTTGTCTGATGATGAGGTAGATATTTTGGGGAACAGCTCTGAATTCACTGGAGTTTGTTTAAATTCACAAATAACAAATAGCCCTTCTTTACACAAGGCTTTCGTATTACCATCTTATGGTACTTCTGAACTTATTGCAGGTCAAAGTTTATCGGGGGTTTTAGCTGGGAATAAAATGAATTTAAACAGCGGGAATCTTGAGATTCCTTTCGAGGGTTTAAATTCTAATAATATATCTTTCCTTATCGATTTTGAATTTGAAGGGGATGTCAATAATGGCATTCTTTTTGGTTGTTTAAATAAAGGGCCTGAAACGATAAATTTAATAGACTCAGAGGTTTCTTCAGGTTTCAATATTGGGGTGACTGACCGTGGGAATTTGTTTTGTCAAACGTTAAGTGCTGATGGAGATTCTATTGCTGTACTTTCTAATTTAGAATTATCCAAAAGGAACTTAATAGGGGTTTCGATTTTTGGTTCTTCGTTACAGTTGGGTTATTTTGATTATTTTAATGATCTTGTTAGTAGCATTACAGTACCAGTAAACAAAGAATACATTTCTAACTCAGATCGTTTTTTCATAGGGGGTTCCGAGAAATATTTCGACTCTACCTCTCATTCTACTCCCACCTTTAGTGGCTATATCAACAGTTTAGCTTTATTCTCTGGTTATCTCGATCTACAGTTTTTGAAAGACGTTGGCGAAAGCACTTTATCTAGTTATCAATTCACCGCTGAAACATCTGAGGTTTTCACTAGAGTTACGGGCTACGATCAGAGCATTGTTTATAAAACTGGGATAACGGGATATGATTATGAATCTACTGGGACTCTATCTATAGCTACAGGTAGGGAATATGTTACGGGGAGCTTCTCTTTAGATTCTAGTAGCGAGAAGAAGGAAGGAGAGCGTTATTACAAATATTATACATTGAATAATGGGCAAACCGAAACTTTTTATAAAGAGGAACTAGGGCAGCTTCACTCTAATTCTGGTTATGCTTATTATCCTACTGGGGAAGCAGCGTATGATACTTTAGGGTTAAATGATATATCTGAATCTATACAAACTTATACTGAAGTATCGGGGATAGAACAAGGAACTGCAACTATAGATCTTTATAATAAAACACCTTTATATGGTACTATGAGTGATGTTAGTGGTGTAATAACTACCACGGGATTTGAAAATTATACAATTGTTACTCCAGCCTCATCGGGAGTATCTTTTGATCAAGATTCAGAAGACTTTAAGAAAAACTATATTTATTATTTAGGAGGTAGGGATGGACTTTAATTATATATTATTCACTGGGGACGGGACTATTTCTGGGAGTTCCTGCAATCCTTTCTCTAAAAACAGAGAATCTTTTCTAGACAGAAATCATATAACAAATTTCCTCGGAAGATTTACATTTTTAGATTCTGAGGGAAATCAAAAAAGAGAACCTTTCGCCTTAGACCCCACTATTATTACGGGTAGGCATAGCTCATTGCTATCCTTAAATTCTCAGACCCTTTTGGAAGAAGAGCCTACGGTTCAAGCAGGAATCAACCAAGACGTTTTTTCGATCAATACTGGAGATTATTTTGTTAATTTTGAGTTCGAACACGGATTATTTCACTTTGACAAAAATTTGCCTTTAACAGAAACAGATATAGCTATTTATGATCAAAGGGATTTCTCTATAGGGATAGCGGTAAACAAATCTAGCCCCAATGAATCTTTTAGTACTTCTATCGGCAATTTAACTCAAAAGACTCATTTAGCTTATGGAGACTCTTCTAATGTTGATGCTTTATTTGCCAGTTATGACGTTTTCTTTAATGGGCAAAAGATTTATCAACTAGATTATCCCAGTAACCCTGTAACTGGAAAATTATTTTCTATAAAGAAAGGTGCGTTTAAAAATGAAATAAATTCTGAGTTGGTTGATATTTATGGAAGTGGTTTTATAGAGAACCAATTAGATTTATATTTAAATGGTTTGGAGCAAGAAACTTCAGACATCCTTCAACTATATACGGGAGTGTATACTATAGAGACAGGCGTTGAAACCTCTTTCCCAATTAATAACCCAACAATAGAAAGTTACAATATATAATGAATTATTTAGAAAAAGAGACTATAGTATCATTAGACGTAAATTTTTCTAATGGATCTGGTGGTCATTCAGCTTCGATTAAAACGGTATTAAAAGCCAAGGACTTGAGTGATGATGAAAGTGAACTGGGTACACTCATAGGCAGTAGGGGTAGGTCCACAACCTTTTCTAATGAAAAGATTCAAACTTTAATGTCTAACTTTATTGAAGTTGAATCTACAAGAAGCAAAGACGCTAATGGAATATCTATTTCAAGAAAATATCAAGATATTACTTCATTGAAATTAAAGTCTCACTGTTTTGTTGTTAGAGGTAGAGACTCTCATCCAAAAGATTTAGGCTTTGGAAATTTCAAAGGTAATTTAGGACCAATTTATGATAGATCTACCACAAATTCTAATGGATTGAATTTCACAAATGGGAGTTCTCAAAATTCTTTTGGAGGTTCAATTGACCCAAATAAAATACAAAGGATACCTTACTTTGGAGAAACTTCGAACAGCCCTTTGGTTGGAGAAAGATCAGCTGATTTAAGGTTCCCCTATAAGGAGCCAAAAAGGATGGGATCTGCGATATTCATTGGCCAAATCTATAATGAAGAAAGTTCTGTAACGAGTGCTGGAGAAAAAACAGCTTTAGTCTACCAAAGCAAGGAATTAAAAAAAGATTTGTCATTTAACCTTGATCAAATTAGCGACTATTATGAGCAAAATCCAGATTGGGCTAATTATAATTTGAAGTACGGTTATACATTAGATGAAGCTGTGAAGGGTTTTACAGCAGCTGGCATTAGAGTTATAGGATTACCTAAAGATAAATCTGTCTTATTTGAAGAGTCTGGAAATTTAGATTCTATATTATCTAATATAGCTTCGAAGTATGGATTTTATTGGTTTGTAGATCCTTTTGAGACTGGAGTTGTTCGGTTTATCAGTTCAAATTCTGCTAGTAACTTACCCGTTTTTAATCCACTTGAGCAGTCTCAAGCGCTTCAATCTTCTTATTCTAGCGCCTCTTATTCCGAAAATTTTATAAGGCCAAAAATATTTAATGCGTTCAATTCTAATATAGAGAAAAACACTCAAACTTTTGAGTTCGGAACTGGGCAAAGAATGACTAGATTCCACCCTCTTGATATCGTTCCCTATCTTAAGGTTTTGAAAATACCTGAAAATTTAGTCAAATTCTTCTATGGACTTTACATCTCTGGGAAGTGGAATGAGGAAACTTTCGATGTTTATAGTATAATAGCGACACACCTTGCTAACAAGAGTCTTCAGCCAGCAAATCAAAAATTACAGTGGGGTGATTGGTGGGACGATGCTGATAACGTGTCAGACAAACTAGAATCGATTCAAGAGGCTTATGGAGAGGGGACAATGGCACAGAAAAGAATAGATGCATACAAAGGCCCACTTAAACCCATCGATACGTGTAAATTTATTAGACTGCATCAAACAATAGGTGAAGGTGCTAATGAGACAGCCAATGGCCCCATTATTGTCAGACCCTCTGGGTCTCAAAAATCTACTTTCGGAGTTTTAACTGCTATATTTGAGCTGATTACCAACTCTATTTATGTTTCCAATCGGTTCATTAAATGGAAGGCTAGGAGGATGGTTTGGGGAGGTAGCCCCATGAATATATCAGGACCATATAAGGTAGATGATCCAAGGTCTACGGAAATAAAAGAGATCGAAGCTCTAAGAAATCTTCATACTTTGGTTAATGCTGCGGGAAAGGATGATTTAACAGCTCGTTTTGTTTTTGATAATTCCCCTTCTACAGGAGATGGAGATTATGGTTTTATAGGGGTAGTGTCACAAAATTCTAAAAATCATGGGGGCGCAAAACCACAATCGTATGATTATGATGTATTTAACAGAAAAAATTACGAATTCATTACCGTTAGAGGTCTTCAATATTTAGCTTTGAAGGGATTTGATAATTCCTATGAAGGGGGAGGGAAAAAACAAAAAGGTATTTACCAAGAAACAGGAGAACTTTTGCAATCTTCTTCTCAGATTTGGAAGCACGTTACGAATGAGAGAAAATTAGCTACTACCTTAAAGGCTTATTATACTAGAGGTAAAACTGTTACAGATGAGAAAGAAGGAGATTTAAGCATTAGAGAGGAGGAAGAAGAAAGTTCCACTCAAGCTGGTTTGAACGCCATACAGCAGAAAACAGATGAAATAAATGAGAGATTTGACTTAAGGTACTATAGTGTACAGCCAAATGGTGCAGATGGATCTCCATTACATCCAGTCCAACTTAGCGTCAAAAATGGTAGCATTTCAGATATTCAAAAGTTAGAGGCGAGCAATTTTGACTCAATGTATTCAAATAATGTGCATACAGCCACTTCCTCTAGAACGATTGTTGGACTAAGCCTTCCTAATTCTTATAGGGTTACCTTATCGGCTCTTTCTATTAAGTTTGATGGGTCTGGCGTTTCTACAACAATCAACGAATCTACGTTAAAATTATTAAAACCAGCAGAACAACTTATTGTCGATAATAACCTACAAATCCATAGCAGTATGAACAATTCAGCATCAAACGTTAAGTTTTCGGCAACTCAAATGAATACGTTAAAGATTTGATTTCTTAAGTAGTGCTCTAATCTTTCTGGCTTCTTTGGCTGGGATGTCAGAAAATTCATTCCAGTTTTTGGCTTCTGGATTCTGGTACTTTTCTTGGGACCAGAACGTACGCAGAAGCTCCTTGAAGTCGGAGAATGAACCTCCGTTCATTTCGTCAGCGAAAACCGTCTTGAGTTGAGCCTGAGGCGATAAAGATGCTACTGAGTTAATTTCATCACTGGACGCTTCTATATAATGTCCAGTAAAAGCGTCTTTAGACTTATCTATTTCATCTGCTCCAACAATATGAATATTTAAGAAATTGCGTACACAACGAACAAAGGCTCTATTGCAAGCGATTGTCTCTAAGAATTTAGCTGCGAAAGAGCTGGTATTGTGTAAAGAAGCATTAGCAACATCTTCGTAAATAGTATTGTCACTAGTGCTCTCATAATTTTTGCTCCAAGTTATTCTACAGGTCGCTTTTACATAAGCATCTCCTAAGTTCTCTGTATCAAAAGACACTGATTCAAAGCCCCTCAGTTTAGCGAGTTCTTTAATGCCCCCAAGCATTATCAATAACTGGTTATCCTTCAGCCCCTTTACCGAATTAGGGACAGTTTTTTTTCTAGCTTCAAACCAGCCTTTGTTTGGATAAAGGAACTCATCTTTAACCATGGACCTCCAATCTACAGACCCATCCTCATTGAAGACGTAAACCTCATTTTCAAGCAACCCATGCTCATTTCTCTTGTAAATGTCAGGGCCGTAATCATTAAACTTACTCATTTCATTCACTATAAATCATTAGGGTTTCCAAGTCAAGGAAAATATCATCTAAATTTTCTTTGCCGTTTGCCTCGTATAAAGAGCTATACACTTCTCCGTTCTTATAAAACAAAGAGTACGACTTCAAGGAAAAGTCCTTTTCTTCTAGGGTTATCTTCTTTTTATTTTTATTTATTTTTTCTTCTTCGTCTAGTAGAAAGATTCTGTAATCAAAAAAAACATACCTTTGTTCGGATATTTTTTCTTTATCCGAACATAAAAGATTTATAGTTATACCTAAAGACTTAACTTTTTCTATAAAGTTTGCATTAAAGGAGTCAGAGATATAAAATATTGATGAAATATTTACTTGGCTCAATAATAAATCGCTAACTGGCTCTTTTATAATTAAACTTAATTTATTTTTAGTGCAAAGATGTAGGATATTCTCTTCTTTATTTAATAGGTCTAAACGAATGGATAAAGTCTTATTTGAGATGTCATATTTTTCATCTGGAATAATATGATTACTTTGATTTTTGTATTCTTTACCTATATATAAGGTTTCTCTACTACTTTTTTCCCTGTCGAGCTTCTTTAAGATTGAGTTCGCTATTTCTTCTGGTTTTATGAAGTTGATCGTTTTGGGGTTTTCTTTTAGAGAAAACGATGGCTTCTTACCATTTCTATGTGATTCTATAATACAGTGATTCGCTTTAGAACCCCAAAGAGGATCGCAGGTCTTTGAGTATGTATGACCATATATAGCAACAATCGGCTTATCTAAGTGAGAAGCTATATGTACTGGGGAGCTATCAATACCCACATGAAGTAGAGCCTTATCAATTATATACGCAGACTGTTTTATAGAACTGGTCTTAATGAAACTGTCAACATTCTTTATTTTAGGTTCTTTGCCGCTCCCGATCTGAATAAATTTAACTTTTTCAAAAACGGATTTAACTATGATGATCACTTCCTCCCAATAATCATAATGCTTTGAGTCTACTTTATTGTCTGTATGTATGGTTATATACTCGTCTTCAATTATTGGAAAGTAATGGGGTTGAAAATAAGGTTTGCCTATTTTCACCCCTAAATCTTTTGCGTATACTTCTACCAGATGGCTCATCTCAATTCAAATTGATTTTTATCTTTACCGTTATGTATATAGTTAAGTACTTTTTGAGTACCGACGTTCGGTAAAAAAGCTATTTCAAAAAAGCCTTCGTGTTCCGCAACACCTTCTAGATTCAATAAATTATCTATTTTTTGATTGTAAGGCAAGACTTTGTGTATAAAGGGATTATCATTTATAAAATCAAAAAATTCAGGCTTTGTAAAAAAGAATATTTTTTTGTCTGGATATAATTCTTGTAAATTTTCTATTAAAGAGTTTATCATTAAAATATCTCCTCCAGATTCTGGCATCACTACAGCGATCCTATCTTTTCTATCTACATCTTCCAGCAAGTCTTCGAAAGATGTTTTCTTCACAGGCTTTTTATTCCCTGTTTGTTTTTCTTTACCCTGATCGCTCCTGTTTTTTACATTTTTTATAAAATGTTTTAGTTGAGAAACTGTATTTTGTACGGAAAATTTTTCTTTTACGTAATTAATTCCAGTTTCGATAAGTTTAGATTTACGGTCTTCACTCATTGTATAAACTTCGTGAAGTCTATCGCAAATACTTTTCGGACAGGTTGTCGCTTTTATAAACTGAGTGCTCGGTTCTCTATATTCATTCCAAGATAAAGGGAGTCCTCCTTGATGTTCATAAGCGGAGTCTGTTCCACAAGAATAGTCTGTCACTAAAGTTATTAATCCAGCCGCCTTTGCTTCTTGTATGGGCAATTCTTGTCCACCACTTGTGAATGGGTGGCAGTAAACATCCATTAGATTGTAAATCTCGTTTAGTTCTTTTTCTCCTACTCCCTTACCGCTATTTTTTGTTTTTACAGATTTTTTACTACCACAGATGGAGCAATCTTTATCTTCTCCAGAATATGGTTGGATAAAGTAATCATCGCATTTGTGGCAAACGTAAGTAGCTAATACTTCTCCGTTATCGAGACCTTTTTCTTTCAAGTACCTTGGGATATCCCATCCCAATAATTTCTCTCCCCAATCGGTATGAAGTAGTAATTTAGTTGCGATGTCTGGATTTTTTTCTTTGAATTTTACGAACCCTTCTAATAAGTTTGGCACAGATTTCCTTAATTGATTCTTAAATACAAAACCAATAATGAAATCGCTATCAAGACCATGTAAATTTCGTAGTTCATTTCTATTTTTTAAAGGTTTAAAGTGACTGTAGTCAACGGCTCCATGTACTGTAGAAACTGTCTTATGCCCAAGTTTCTTCATAGCCTCCTCTGCGAAAGAAGCCCAAACTAACATTTGATCACATTTCGGTTCCACTTCAAGGGCATGGTCTAAAATTGGCAGACTATCCAGAGTGGTCCAGATTATTTTTTTTGTTTTAGACCACCAAGGTTTATTTTCGTATTCCCTGAAAGCCCACACATCCTCTATACCCAAGAAAACATCAGGCTGACATTTTTCTACAATTTCATCTATATGATAAAATCCGTATTGCGCGGCTCTTTTTTTAGCAGCATTTCCCTCGACAGCTTTAAGTATATTTTTATTTGATGGGTAAGTGCCATAAGATTCCCAAGGAGTGGCCATATCTCGACCATATGGAACTCCATTAGAGGCTTCGACTACTTCTATTTCAGGGTCTTTATGGAGAGCGAGAAGAATATTTTTCATATTCTTCCCGAATCCAGTAACCATCCGAGAGTAATTAGATTGTACTAAAACTTTTATTTTAGAACGGGACATCATCGTCATCCTCTTCTACTGGAGAGGGCTTTGGAGCAGGTTTTTGGTAAGAATTATTTGAGGTCTTTTTATAGGCTTCAGCTTGAGCAGTGAAACTTTCTTTAATGTAGTGTTCTAGTAATATGGATAACGCTTCTGCCTCTCCTGCTTCCATAGGTAGCTTGAAGTATTGGGAGGAGTCTTTCGTAATCGTAAATCCCCATGCTGGAGTTTTATAATTTTGCTCTGTCCATTCCCCTTGAACATTCTTGTTTTTAATGGTTCTGTTTTTATCCCAAGGGGTTAGCTTGATGACTGTTGTTTTTTCTTGGGTTTTGTGGAATCCTACGAAAGGAATACGGGTTTTGAAGGAAGAGATAAATTCTCCCGCTTCAACTTCAGTCAACTTAATGGTCGTTGATTTATCTGGGTTTTTCGCGTTTTGCTTAAAAGAACCAGTTTTTTTCTGATCATCCCAACTGTATTGTTGGATCATTGATACAAATAATACTGATTTTCCACTATTATCTTTTGTAGCATCGAAAGTGAATGCAGACCCTGTATTTTTAGCATTTGGCTTATAAAGTGTAAATTTCATAGAAAAAGTGTAATGTTCTTTAGATAATCTATTGTAGTATGGCGTTTACTAAAATTCAACCACAACAAGTGCAACTAGCTACTTTTTTAAGTCCTAGTGGAGATCTTACGTTTACAGATAATGTAACTGGAGTAAGCGCGAATTTAAGTAGATCTTTAACGGGAGATTTTAATTTTGATGGTTCCTTGAAGGTTTCTTCTAACGAAGTCTTATTTACGGACAACACAAATAATTCTTCTGATTTGAGCTTTACTATCGGAGGAGCGACTAATTTAGTATCAGGCAATAATAATGTTTTAGTGAATGGCACTCTAAACACTTTTTCAGGAAATTACAATACCTTGTTGAATGGTAAATCTGTGAATTTTGGAGCAAGTGGACAAAAAAATACTATAATTTCTTCTGATGGAGGTACATTTAGTGATGCCGTAACTGGGTCTGTAATCTTGGCTGATCATGAATCTACTCCTACAGTTGAAACAAACCACTCTTTAACTATATCTTTTAATAGCGGTACTACATTTGAAAATGGAGATATCACTCATAACGGGAGCGAGGCATTTTTCAACTCTCATTTGCATGTAGATAGTGATCATTCAGGAATGTTTAGTGGAGGTCTTTATGTCAGTGGGATTTCTTATTTTTATTCTGACTCTATTTTTAATTCAGACGTAGACATTAATGCAGATTTAACTTTGAGTGATAATTCTGTTGCAGCTTCTAGGACTTGGGTCGGTAATAAAATTAATCATGATCTCCCAGTTGGACTTACAGGAGATATGGTTTCATCTTTAGGTTATTCCAACGGCACTTCTCTTTTAGCGAACCATTCTTCTGCTGAAAATGAAATAATTACTGGTAGACTAATTACGGGGCATCAGAATGCGACTTTTATTTTTTGTATCAAAGGGTTCACTGGAACCTTAGATTTTGATCGTTTTAGAACAAACGATTACGTAAAGGGCTCTTAATCTAAATCGATTCTAATTTTAGATGTCTCAATAGTCTTCTTTTTATCAGAAAGATGCTTCTTACCGACATTTTTTTCATAGTCATTGAACGCCTTCTTTTTTATCGGGTCTTCCCCTCCATTGGCTTGCGCTCTTTTTTCAGAAAGTTCTGAAGAGTAATCTAACACATCCCCCACTGTTCCCTTCATTTTTCCAGTTTTTTCCACAAACTGGTTGTGGTCCCACGCGTCATCTTTTGTGTTAATTAATGCATCTGGGACTGTAAATACTCTTTTCCATTCTAGACCGAACTCATCGATATAGATGTGCTCTTCATTCATTCCTTGAACGACTTCCTTGTGCTCTTCGGTGTCTGGGTTCTTATAAATATAGATTGCCATATTAGTAAATTTTTTCTAAGATTTTCTCTATAGTTTTGGCATAAGTAAATTCCTCTTGAAGCTTCAGACCTTCTCCATTCTCAGATTTTGCCACTTGTACTGCTTGATCCATAGCTGCAGCTATATCTACTCCATTTAATCTATAGTATTCTCCTTGATTGAATTGGCCACCTTCTTTGAAGAATAAATTATCATAACATGGCTGTTTTCCCGTGGGGTCAACCAAAATTGAATTTTCACTATTAGCCCAATCTTTGTGAGATGTGCAGTTACTAACGATAGACCATTTTCCAAGAGCTGTGGCGTTAAAAGCTGGTAGGTTCCACCCCTCTCCATTTGAAAGTCCAGATAGATCGATATCTATAGCGTTTAAAAGATCATTAACTTCGCTATTTGTTTTTAGCCTTGGTAGTATATTTACATTAGAGTAATTCTCATTACTAAGAGCGCGTTTCATTTCTTGGTCCATTTGCTCCTTCTTGAAGAAGGGGTTCTCTACCAAACAGCTTAATTGAAACCTTGGGTTATTACCAAACTTCTTGCACCATAATTGTATTAAAGCTTGTGTATTCTTTCTGCGCTCCATTTTACCTATGATACCGAAGTGAATGATATCTTCGCCTAAATATTCTTTATCTGTTCGATAAAAGTCAGGATCAAAACCTAGGGGGACATAAGACACGTTATCACAACCTTTTGCCTTAAAGAATTCGTAAGCTTCTGAACAAGAAAAAAATACGTGGTTTTGACACTTCACGATACTAACCTCTTCTTCTGTGGGGGAATCTAATTCATAAAAAGTGTACAAAAATTGATTATCCCCAATCTTTTTCTCAGATCCATTTATATGCCATACTTTTAATGTTGGAGTGTTTCGATCTAAGCTTTTTAGGGAATCTAAACTCCTCTGTTTAAAGTACTTGATTAATTCTTCGGGTATCTTGTCGAAAGCTGATAAATCAGAATTACCTACAGGAAAAATGTTTAAGTCGATATTTTTTTTCTTTAATTCTCTAACGAAATTAAGAGAAACGTTCCCAAGACTCAGGGAATTGAATGGAGCTTCAAAATTTAGTTTATGCATTTTTTTTGATTAATTGTCTAAATTCTTTTAGAGTTCTGTCGTGTATATTGATGCAACCTTGAGCAGATAAGCCTAGCTTCTCGCTTATTTTTTTCCAAGTGTTCAATTTCCCTCTTTCTCCACCGAAATAACGCTCTTTAAATATAATTTTTACTCTATCATCAACGTGTTCATTTATCATCTCCATTATATTTGAAAAACTCTCTTTTATCTCACATTTTTCATTCGGGTGTAGGTCGTCAGAACTTTCCGCATATTCTATGGAATCGAAAGAAAGCGTCCTGTGGTTTTTCTTGTTCGAAGTCTTCTTGCTCAAACAAATATATTTTGCTTTGTTGCCAACATGCGTAGAAAATTTAGCCTTACTTTCATCATATTCTAAGGCTGCTTTGTAAATCACATAATCTTTTTCATTCATTATGTCATAAATTTCATGAATCGATAATGACTTAGATGCATACCTTTTAACCATATCGGCGTAAATACCAGAATGTCTGTTGATTAGCAAGCTTAAAGCTTCTTCATTGTCATCTTCTTTGACTAGACTTGTCAAGTAGGGGTCTGAAGATTTTGAAATTTCCATGTTGTAGGTATTATAATCAGGTTAAATGGTACATTTATCAAGTTTATTTTTTTTCTTGACATGTTTTTTTTTCTTGAGATTATTACGTATCGGTATCGTTCTAAGGATACGTATCCTACCGTTGTAGTTAGGATACGTATCTTACCAGTGCTGTAAGGATACGTATTTTATTAACACTCTCTACGTTCGTATTAATAAAATGGCTTCGCCAATTTATTTATTGAAATTTTCGTTGACCTAAACGCCAAGATGGATACCATCTGTGTAACTTATTAAGACATGATTTT
>ERZ1047472.822-NODE-822-length-26231-cov-5.878285_pt1 | contig 26231 bp, 25 predicted proteins | sample MGYA00383095_ERZ1047472 | MGnify/ENA primary metagenome ERZ1047472 (study PRJEB29581, sample SAMEA5548365) | metagenome | biome: marine; feature: coastal; material: water | depth 1 m | study: Short-term variability in the microbial, nano- and picoplankton dynamics... | reverse complement strand
TAGTCACTGGCCAGGTCCATGGCTCGTGCCATCAGCTCTTCGTCGGTGGTTAGGCGGTCAAGAATGCCCCAGTCAGCCATTGTTCTAGCGTCCAGTCGCTCGCTGCCGGCTACCAGCCGCTTTGCTCTAGCCGGTCCAACCAAAGCCAAAATAAGGGGTAAGCTCTTCCACATCAGATTGATACCCAGATCCACTTCTGGGTACTGAATGAACGCGGTCTCTGATCCAACTCGGAAGTCACAGGCGGTCGCGACGCAGGCGCCGCCACCCATGGCGGCACCGCGCCAAGCGGCAATGGTGATTTGATCCATGTCTAAAATAGCTTGGATCGCACGTTGGCCCATGCGCGCCCGCCGACGGCGTTGGACTAAGGGCATATCCGGTGGGGGGGCTGGATCCTGTAAGTCGGCGCCGGATGAAAAGTGTCTACCGGCACCGGTGATGATGACCGCTCGCACGTTCGGAGCGTCGCGAAAGCCAAGGGCTGCCTGTTCAAGTTCGGCTAAGTGGTTGTGGCTGAGCGCATTTGCCCGTTCGGGGCGAGACAGGGTAATGATGCCTATGGTGTTCTCGTCGGACACGGTCAAGTGCTGAAAGGTCTGTGATTTGCTCATGAGGGCATAGTACGACGAGCCGAGGTTTTGAAACAGCCGCCGCAGACGGAAAAGCAGGCAATAAAAAAGGCGGAGGACCATGGGTCCTCCGCCTTCGAAAGATGGGAATTTCCGAGGAGGGGAGGGGAGAGGAGGTTCGGAAATCCCCGTAGTCAGCGGCGTGTTGCCACGTTCCCGCTGAATGAAGCCATTGTTACCTTGGGTAACAAACATTGCAAGGGTTTTGTGTAAAAAAGTAGCCGAATAATTGAAATTTTTGCCGAAAAGTCCTCAAAACCCCATTAATTGAGTCTCGTTCCCAGATTTCCCGCTATTTTTGGCTGGATTTTGCTCCCCATATGGGGGGGCGGGCTGGATTGCTGTCTTTTGGGGAAATTAGGTAACAACGTACCCCTCGACGTCGAGATATGTAAAATGTCGCCCGCCGGGGCGGATTTTCCCCCTGGGAACATCAGTTGTTACCTTTCAGTAAGGAGTTTTCATGTTGAAGGGGTCCTCGTCGAGTTTGACGCCTACGTCCCACCGTTACTTCTCCCAGCGTTTACGCATGCACTATGTGGAGTGGGGGTCCCCCCAAAACCCGACGGTAGTGCTGGTGCATGGTGTTCGCGACCATTGCCGCACCTGGGATGACTTGATTCAGCGTTTGTCTGCACAGGGCAACTACCACTTTGTGGCCCCGGATTTGCGGGGACATGGAGATTCTGAGTGGGTGCAAGGAAGCGGCTACCGTTATTACGACTACATTTATGACCTGCAGCAGCTGATCGAGCAAAACGAGTTTGGTCCGGTGATACTTGTTGGTCATAGTTTGGGCGGTGCCATAGCGGCTTTTTTTGCTGGCGTGTTTCCTGAGCACGTTCGTAAGCTGATTTTGCTTGAAGGAATTGGTTTGTGGCGAGGCGAGCAGGAGGCCGCAGGCACCGCAGCATTGATTCGTCAGTGGAGTGAAATCAACCGGGATTTAGCCGGTCGCACGCCGCGGCGTTATCCGGATTTACAAACCGCCTATCAGCGTATGCAAGACGCCAACCCCCAATTGACTCAAGAACAAGCCATGCACCTAACTGCCCACGGCGTTGTGCAATTAGAGGACGGACAATTTACGTGGAAGTACGATCAATATACGTACAACTTTCTGGGCGTGGGGTTATCCGAGGCCCAAATAGTTGAGCTTTGGCAGAATATCCAAGCCCCAACGCTGTTGATTAATGCAGACCAAGGATTGGAAAAACGCACGGGTCAGGACGGTACTTTGGCGCACTTTAGGCAGGCAGAGTTGCGCATCGTGGAGGGCGCAGGCCACTGGACCCATCATGATCAGCCCGAGAGCGTATCGGCAATGATCAAGGACTTTTTAGACTAGCGTCGCCAAGACCCTGTTATGGGGGGCTGCTTGTCGGGAGCCAATGGCGGGTTTTAGAGCGGCTGCACCTTTCGGTACTGAAAAACGCAAAGCCTAATTGGGAGTTGCCGTCAGGTAGATACCCTGAGGCTAGGGACGGGCTTGCAAGAACTCGGTAACCGCAGCTGCGTCGCCGCGAAAGGCGACCCGGTGGATTTTACGTTGGAGCTGAAAATCATACATTGGATCGTAATACTCTCTAAGCAGGTAGCTGATCCACTCTCTGTGATCTAGGGTTCCCCGAAAAGCGCCTTGAATTTTTTGCGTCAGCTGCTCAAATCTCAGGCCTCCGAGACGGCGTTTAATGCGCCCGGCGGCCTCTTCGTATTGGCGCTGAAGGTCGCTAACGGGCAGGCCCGCCTGCGCATGCTCAAGTTGGGCATCGTGCACATATTCTTTATGGATATGTTCTACCCGCTCTTCAAAGGATGCCTCGACTAGGGCTATTGGTGCCTGCTGCATCTGGTGGTGCCATGCCAACGGAAGGCCGATACGCCCAATGGTGCGAGATTCGTCCTCAACCACCAGAGACTCAAATTCGTGCTGCAGATATTTTATTGCCAGCGTGTTTTCAAAGGTCACTGGTGTAGGTTGTGGGGTGAGTCGGCGACCGAAGGCTGATCCTCGGTGGTTGGCCAGTCCCTCCAAATCAATGCTTTGATCAATGTTTTGGACCAAGACGGTTTTGGCGGAGCCTGTACGCCCACTGATCAACCACCAAGACTTTTTGGGTTGATCCAGAGTCGTTAAACAAGCGGTTCGCAAAGCTTTAAAGCCCCCCTCAACGCGAGGTATGTCGATTCCACTATCCGCAAGCCATTGTTGGGCTAGACCAGATCGCTGGCCGCCCCGCCAACACATCACCATGGCGTCAGGGTTCCCGCGACAAAAAGCACTCCATGACTCCAAGCGCTGGCTTCGTATCTCTCCGCTGACCAGTCGGTGACCTACGGCAATAGCAGTTTCCTGCCCTTGTTGCTTGTAAACGATGCCCACGTGAGTTCGCTCTTCATCGTTTAAGATCGGCAAGTTAACGCTGTTGGGGAGTTGGCCTACCTTAAATTCAGCTGGCGCGCGTACGTCCAGTAGCGGCGGCATGTGCTTCAGCAACGTGGTGGCAGACACGCTATGGGGTTCTATCTTTAATGTGCGTACCGGCCTCGAAGAATTTCAGGTGAGCCTTGAGAATATCGATAACGTCGGTGCGCTCTTGATTGCGGGCAATCTGTAGAGCCAGCCGCTGTAGCTCGATGGCTTTTTCAAAGTTGCCATTGGCTGCATAGGTTGCTGCCCACGTATCGAGATACTCTGGGTGCTGCTGAACTTGCTTATTGCTGCTCATCATGGCGTCCATGATGGTCTGGGCATAACCGGGTTGATGCAGACCTTTCCTATCCGTCACAGCCAGGGTCCAAGCCACCTCGTTCACAATTGCTGCATCGCCGTGGTGACTGGCTTGCACCGTGGAAACCGCTTTTTTATACCAACGAATGGCTTTTCGTGTGGAGGGTCTGACGCCCACGCCCTTGGCGAACATGTTACCCAAGACCACCATGGCCTCGGCATCACCTGACTCCGCCAGCTGGGATAACAAGGGGATGATCTGGGTTTTGGCTGATTGGTCCGGGGAAGCCCCAATGTAGCGAGCGTAGCTGATGATCGCCTTGGGGTTTTTTAGCTCCGCTGCCTTAGCAAAATAAGCGTTTGCCAAATTCTCATTGGCCTCCACATAGCTTCCCCGTTGATATTGGCGGGCCAAGTACAAATACGCTTCGGCATAACCAAGGGCGCCGGCCTGCTCGAGGAGCTCAACGGCGCCAGCGGTTTTTCGCCGAGGATCAATAACGACCTGTGCGGAGGGTGTGTGGGCCGGTTGGGCGGAATCTTCCAGCAGTAAGCGCCCTAGGGTGTACATGGACTCCGTAGAACCAAGGTCAATGGCAGCGATGTGATTGTCGATTGCAAGTTGGGTCAGCTCGGCTGTACTTTTTCGGGATGCGTTCGCCTCGGTTTGCCCATCGGTACTCTGCGGGGGATTCCTTAGGCCTGACTGATACCAGTAAATACGCGCCAACAGAGTGTGCGCCAAAAGGTTGTCGTTGCGGCTGGCCAACTCGAGCCAGCGAATGGCTGGTTCGTAGCGTTGTTGCCTCGCTAAGTAGGTGCCGATGGCGGCTTGGGCAGCGGTATCTTCGGCGTCAGCCAGAATTCGCAGCACATCCCAAGGGTTCCCATCTTCGCCAGCGACCGGATCAATAAGATCAGATAGGTCAAAATAGGTGCTGGTAACTGGGCTCGTCTCGTCGGGGCGTGACAGTACCAGCAGTTGAAGTGGGGCTGCGCTGTTGCTTTGGTAAATATCGCCCACCAGTTGATGGCCGCTGTCGCTCACCATGAGCCGAGCGTCGGCTCTACTGAGGACCCGGTAGGGCTGTTGGCGACTCCCGTCCCCGGTTTCTCGAATAATTTTCTTGATGCTGTCGCTTTGTTGGCGGTGCAAGACGGCGGCTTCTTCCGCATCGACGTGTTGGTAAAATACGGTCAGGGCGTGGTGCCCGGTAAGACTGGAAGCGTTTGCCTCTACTAGCGCCGAACCCAGGGCGCCGAGAGCCAAGGGTTCGTCAGCGCCTAGGCCCAGAGCTCGCAACTCTAATCCTGTAGATTCTTTCAACGTATCTTGGAACTCAGCTTGGCTGAGATAAGCTGCGCGCTCCTGCTCAAGGTTTGCCTTGGTCTGAGTCGCTGCCTTATTTGCAGGCAGCCCAGCGCAGCCGCTGGCAAAAAGGGCCCAGCAGAATGCTGTTGTGAGAAAGTTCATCGGACGACGCATGGGAGGTTTATAGCACTCTGGCTCTGACGATGAAATAAGCGCGGGCTAACATCGGCGCTGAGGTGCCAAGATCGTCAATCTTTTGTCGATTGCCGCGAGCACCTAGGGCGCTGGGATAGCTTGAGCCTAGGTCTCTGAGGGTTAAACTAGAAGGATATTCAGCGGAGTTACCCCATGTCGTACACCAGCAAAATGGAACTGCCGTCAGCGGCTACAGCACTGCCCGGGCGAACGCAGACAATGCCCGTGCCCAGCGAACACTTCGTGTTAGGCCAGCCGTTGCTGCCCCCGTTTCCTGAAGGTACAAAAATGGTTCAATTCGGTATGGGCTGTTTTTGGGGTGCCGAACGACGGTTTTGGGAAATGAATGGGGTGCTTACAACGGCTGCAGGGTATTCAGGTGGTATTACAGAAAATCCTAGTTATGAAGAGGTATGTTCGGGCGGGACGGGCCATACAGAAACTGTGTTAGTGGTATACGACCCAAGACAAGTGAGCTTCACAGCGCTGTTAAAGATGTTTTGGGAAAGTCACGATCCTACCCAGGGTATGCGCCAAGGTAACGATTTGGGGACACAGTACCGATCTGCGATTTACACCTTCGACGATGAACAGGCGGAACTGGCTCAGGCAAGCAAAGGACTGTTTCAGGAGGCTCTCACCGCTGTCGGTTTTGGGCCAATAACCACCGAAGTGCAGGCATCGGGCCCCTTTTACTACGCTGAGCACTTTCATCAGCAATACCTGGCAAAGGTGCCCAACGGTTACTGCGGTCTTGGCGGCACCGGGGTTGGCTGCGACATGGCGCCGCTAGCAGAATTCCAGGCGGACTCGCAGACCGAACTTGGGTCAATTAGCTAACGTTGACTCGGGTTGCATCGCAGCGTTGACAGCGCTGGCGGCTAACCAGTCGTCCTTGTTTGACATCAAATTGCTTGCCGCCGTCGTCCACCCACTTGTGGAAACCAGAGCGGCATAGCGTATTCCCAGATCCCCGTTCCTTGCGGCTGCGTTTTCGGTATTTGTTGAGGTCGGTAGGTTTTTCCATGGCGGCAACCACGTGACGAAGAGAGGTGAGTTTACCGTCAAATTCGAGAAATCGGGGAGTTGGTTGGCCCTGTGCAAGGCTAGGGGTAAGATGCCGCCGTCTTTGCCGAGGTTGGATGGTTAGTCTATAGGATGGCTTGTTCAACCCACTGTCCAGAACAATAAGGAACGCACAGTTGATAGTCAGCATCGTTGAGATGAGTTCGCGGCTTAAACACGGGTCAGCACGATGAGCCGCAAGGGTATTGGTATCGACTTTGGCACCAGTAACTCCGCGGCCGCCGTGTTCGATGGGGAGCAGGTCCGGCTGATTCAGCTTGAGCAGGCGGATGCCATTATCCCGTCTGCTACTTATATTGACCGGGCGCTAACCGCAAAGACCGGTCAACTGGCAGTGGATCAGTACATTGTCGATAACACCGGGCGTACGGTTGAGATGGTGCCTGAGGTGATTGGTGAGACCAGTCAATTTGTCGAGGGGGCTGGCAATGACGGCGGTCCTGGGGAAGTGGAAACAGCCACTGAGAAGGTCTATGGCGCGGCGGTCACCGATAGCAGCTTGCAAGGCCGGCTGTTTAGAGGCACCAAGCGGCTGCTTGGGGATGAGAATGTGCGTCGTCTGATGGTCTTTGATCACCCGTTTCGTCTTGTGGCGCTGATTACGCCGCTGTTACTTCGGATACGCCAGAGCGTTGAGGCCGACGCGGGCACAATTGCTGGGGCGAACCTCGGGTATCCGGTCAATTTTGAGGGCAGAGACGCTTTTTCTAATCAACTGGCCCTGAGTCGTCTTGGGGAAGCCTTTGGCTATGCGGGCATAAAACAGCAACACTTTTATCCCGAACCCATCGCGGCAGCGGTGAGTTTTTTGCACAGCAACGCCCAAGCTCAGGGCGAAACCTTGCTTTGTTTGGATTTTGGCGGCGGCACCTTGGACTTTTGCGTGTTGCGTCGTGAGGGACCAGGTTTTTCCGTTGTGGCAACCCACGGTATCGGTTTGGGCGGAGATCATCTGGATCAGATCCTTTATCGCTCCCTATTGTTTCCTGAATTGGGTAAGGGAGAAGTTTGGCGTCGCCGAGGATTCGATCGAGAGATCGAAACACGGTTTCCCTTTGAAGACTTCGAGGATCTGTTAGTCAATTGGGCCGTGACCTATACCCTCAACCAGAACAAGTACACCACCCCAGTGCTGGAGCGCATCGCGGCAGGCGGATCGGGGGTTCACAAGTTTGAGCGACTGCGGGACGTCATTCAGCATAATTTGAGCTATCTGTTGTTTGCCCGCATCAAGGAGCTTAAAGCCGAGCTGTCGGTCAAGGAGACGGCAACCTTGGATGTGCCGGAAATCGATTTGCAGATCGATCTCGCGCGGACGGAGTTTGAGCACATGATCGCTGACCCACTGCAGCGGGTAGCCCGGGCATTGGATGAAACCGTGGCAAAAGCCGGTATGACCCATCAAGACATCGATATCGTGTTGGGAACTGGCGGTTCCAGTTTGATACCAGCGGTGAAGGGCTTGCTGACCGAGCGTTTTCCTCAGCGGGTTGTAGAACACGATCCGTTTACCAGTGTGGCCTGTGGTTTGGCCATCGCGAATTACCGAGGCCTAACCTTCGGCAAGTGATTCACTCAGTCGATTTCCACAGGTGGCTGCCACCCGCCGTCAATGGTGGTGAAAAACGATTTAAGAATTCGGTAGGTCAGCCCCCATACGAAGTGGCCACCGCTAAGGCGATAGCCGTTAAAGACAGTAGGTCTGCCAGCCATTGGCAGAGTCTCGGTATCGTGCAGTGAATTACCGGCTAAAACCGGCAGCGGGGCCCAGACCACATCGGCAACCTCATGGTTGGGTTGAAACTCGGGTGTTCGTGTAGTGATAAAGACATGGGGGGCAATAAGCATGTCCAAGGTTCTGCCTCGGGGCTGAGCGCGTTGATGGTCAAGGGCGCCTAAGTATTCCGCATCATCCAAACTTAGGCCGATCTCTTCGTGAGTTTCGCGCATGGCCGCAGCGCGCAGATCCGCATCGTGGTCTTCTCTATGCCCTCCAGGAAAGGCCATGTGTCCAGACCACGGGTCGCCGGTTCGTTCGGCACGCTGGATAAAGAGAATGTCGCTGAATTCCGAGGGCTGCTGGTCGCTTTGTCTTAGAATAATCGCCACGGAAGCTTGTCGGGTCTTTTCCTTGGGGGTGACCAATGTTGGCCGGAAGCCTTGCATGGCAGTGCGAATTTTAGTTGTGGGGAATGTCACCCGTGACGGCCTCGTAAAAAAGCCTATCATAGCGGACATTGATTGGATCTTGGGCGTTTCCCGGGAACTCTTCTGGCCACCAACGAAGTCTTGCGCCGAGTGCGCCAGTCCCCCGCTAGGAGATCGGATGTGCTCGTACAGCAGCGGTTATGAGGAGGAATCCATGACGGAAGGTGTGACTCAGGAAATGACAAAGGAAACGACAGAAAAAAGGGCGCAGCAGTTGGCCAGCGGCAGTAACCAGTGCTTTGTCTGCGGTCCTGCGAACCCCATTGGTCTAGGAGTAGCCTTCAGCTTAGATGGCGATGTTTGCCGCGGTGAATTCACGCCGGGTCCTGAGCACATGGGTTACGACCAAGTCACTCACGGGGGCATCGTCTTCAGCCTGTTAGATGACGTAATGGCAAATTGGGTCTGGCTCCAAGGCGAGCGCTGTTTCACGGCAAAAGCCGATATTCGCTACCGTGCCGAACTACCCGTCGGAACTCCCATTCGACTGGAAGGCCGATGTGTCAAGCGCAAAGGCCGGCTGGCGCAAATGGAAGGTTTATTGATTCGCCAGGCAGACGACTACGTGATTGCACAGGCATCTGGCGCTTTTATGGTGTCGGTTTAGCCTTAGTGCGCTACGCTTCAGGAAACTAACAGCAAGCTCAGGAGGGTTCAGTGGAATACGTTGCGATCGTGGTTATGTTGGCGCTGCTTCAATTTGTCTACTTTAGCGTGGAGGTTGGACGCGCTCGAGGTCGCTTTAACGTGCCGGTACCGGCAACGTCCGGCAACGAGCTCTTCGAGCGCTTCTTTCGTGCTCAGCAGAACACAGCCGAGCAGCTACTGGTGTTCCTGCCGGCTGTTTATGCCTGTGGATTCTATGCCAGCGAGGCTTTGGCAACGGTTTTGGGTTTACTCTTCGTGCTGGGACGCATGCTCTACTTTCGTGGTTATACGAACCCGGAAAAGAACCGCACCGTAGGATTTGCCCTTGGACTCCTAGCCAATGTCGTCATGATCTTGGCCACCCTCTACAGTTTAGGGATGTCGCTCCTATCCTAGTGGCCGCAGGCACCTAGCGCAGAGGCTAGGATTGGACCACAGAACGTTTAATGGCACTCTATGCTGTGTTTTACCGCCGAGGATCTGATTATAAAGATCCTTGGCGTAGGGCCTAGGCTCCTGGATAGTGTCGACCCAGCCAATCCAGCATGGCGGCATTGGTTTGCGCAGGCAGTTCCTGCTGGATCCAGTGCCCGCAAGGCAGGTCTACAACTTCGAGATTGCTGACTCGATTAGCTAAGTTCTTGGATTTGGGCACCATGTCATAGTCGCCAAAAATCGCCAGGGTAGGCTGGTAAATATGCTGTTCAAATGCGCCTACGATCTCCCAGTTGCGGCTAAGATTGCGATACCAATTGATGCCGCCAGTGAAGCCAGAGTGGGCGAAGGCGTCTAAGAAAACCTGCATCTCAGCGCCACTCATAATGGGATCCCCGGGCACGTCGTCGGCCAGCGCTGGATCTTGAGCCATATTGATCATATTCATACCCGGACCAAGCTCCAATTTTGGATGCTGCCATTGGTTCGTCCGGTACATGTTGTTAAGAAACTGTGTGGCGTTGTTAGCAAACACATCGTCAGCGACGCCGGGTTGGCGATTAAAATGCACCATATAAAAGTCAGGCCCGAGCATCTGTTCCCAAAATCCGATCCACTCGGTTTCGCCGCGTTCCATGAACGGCACGCTGAGGTTAATCACCCGAGATACGCGATCACGGTGCATCATCGCTAAGTTCCATACGATGATGGCTCCCCAGTCGTGTCCGACAAAGCATGCGTCTTGGTAGCCAAAGTGATCCAGCAGTGCCACCAGATCGCCGGTCAGGCAATTGATGTCGTAATCTGTTACTGCCTCAGGTTTAGTGGAGCGACCGTAGCCGCGTTGATTCGGCACGATGACGTGGTAGCCGGCGTCGACTAGGGGCTGTATCTGGTGCCGCCAAGAAAATGCGTGCTCGGGCCAGCCGTGACACAACACCATAGGTTGGCCGCTGCCCGCGCTGAATACTTCCAGCTCAACATCGTTTACTGAAATCATCTGCGGCTGGGGGAAATCTGCCATGGGCCTTCCTGTTAACACGGTTTGAGATAGGTTAGCTTGGCCAAGGAGAGGCATTCAAGGCAAGAGAGGAATTGATGAGCGCGATTGATGAAAAAAAGCTGGGGGATTTTTTAAAGCAAACCAGCGGAATGGTCACGGCGGGATTTAACTGCGCCATCACGGTGTTGGGTGATCGGTTGGATCTGTACCAAGGATTGGCTGAGTTGGGTCCCAGCACCAGTGTGGGACTGGCTAAGCACTTAAACTTGCACGAACGCTGGGTGCGAGAGTGGTTGCAGCAGCAAGCCTGCATCGGTCAGGTGGAATATTCGCCTGCCAGTGAATTATTTTCCCTATCACCAGAGGCCTATGCCGTGTTGGTAGACGAGGATCATCCCGCCTATCTGATGGGTGGATTCGACTCGGCCTTAGCGGTATTCCCTGCGGTGACAAAACTTGAGGAGGCTTTTCGTACCGGGTTGGGCATGAGCTATGACGAGCACGGCCCGGATTGTGCCTGTGGTATTGAGCGTATGGGGGCTTTTAGTAAAAAGCATCGTTTGGTTACCGAGATGGTGCCGCTGATTCCGGGTATGCATCAAAGGCTACTTTACGGAGCTAAAGTCGCCGATGTGGGCTGCGGGGGCGGATTGGCCGTTATTGCTCTGGCCCAAGCCTATCCGGAGAGCACTTTCGTTGGCTATGACACTTCCGAAGTTGCGCTAGATCGAGCCAGGGCGAACATCGCTGAGGCTGGCCTAGACAACGTGCGCCTGTGCAACCCTTTCCAAGAAGCGCTACCCCAACAGCCTGAATTTGATCTGATTACGACTTTCGATGTGATTCACGACACGCCGTATCCACAGTCCCTAATCGAGCAAATTCATGGGGCTGTAAAGGACGATGGTTTTTGGTTGTGCGAAGACATTAAGGGTTTTGACACCTTTGCCGAAAACTTAGAGCAACATCCCATAGCGGCCCTGCTCTATAGCTTTTCAGTCACCGTGTGCATGAACAGCGGCTTGTCCACCGCGGATGGCGCCGGCTTGGGCACCCTCGGCTTCACTGAGCAGGTGGCGAGGCAAATGACTGGGGCGTCGGGCTTTACTGGATTTGAAAAGCTCGATGTTGAGAATCCGATGAATAATTATTATTTACTCAGCAAGTAATATTTCGGTTCGAAAGTGGGCACACTTGTCGGGCTAACACAAACTACGCTCCCGGCCAGATTTTAGGTTGGCGGGGAGGCAGAAGGATTTTCCATGAGCGATTCAAAACACCGAGGCCCCCAAGGTATGGGGTTTGACACCCTGTCTCTGCATGCTGGGCAGGCACCTGACCCTACAACCGGCGCGCGAGCCACCCCCATCTACCAAAGTGCGGCCTTCGTTTTTCCAGACTCCGATGTGGCAGCGGGGTTGTTTAATATTGAACGGGCAGGGCACGTCTATTCTCGACTTTCTAACCCTACCAACGCGGTGCTTGAGGAGCGCATGGCGGCGCTGGATCACGGTGTCGGAGCCGTGGTAACGGCCAGCGGGCAGGCAGCCTTGCACTTGGCGATTACCACCATCTTGAGCGCTGGCGACCATATTGTCTCCTCTCGCTCTATTTATGGCGGCACACACAATTTGTTGGAGTACACGCTGTCACGGTTTGGTATCACGACTACGTTTGTTGATCCCAGAGATCCGTCGGCCTTTGCCGACGCCATTGAGGACAATACTCGGCTGATATTCGGGGAAGTGCTGGGTAATCCTGGCTTAGAGGTGCTGGATATTCCAAAGATCGCCGACGTTGCCCACGCCAATAAGCTGCCGCTGTTAATCGATGCCACCTTTGTTACCCCCTATCTCTGTCAGCCCATAGAACTGGGTGCCGATTTGGTTGTGCATTCGGCGACCAAGTTTTTAAGCGGTCACGGAGTGGTCGTTGGTGGTGTCGTCGTCGATGGCGGTACCTTCGACTGGCAAAGCAGCGACAAGTTTCCCACGCTAAGCCAACCCTATGTGGGCTTTCATAATTTGGTTTTTGCCGATGAATTTGGCCCGGCGGCTTTTATTACCCGGGCGCGTAAAGAAGGCATTCGAGACTTTGGTGCCTGTATGGCGCCCATGACAGCGTTCCAGATTTTGCAGGGCCTGGAGACCCTGCCGCTGCGTATGGCCAAACATGTGAGTAATGCCTTAGAAGTGGCTAGCTTTTTAGAGCAGCACGAAATGGTGCTTTCGGTGTCTCATCCTGGATTGCCCAGTCATCCGGACCATGAGTTAGCCCAGCGTATGCTGCCCAAGGGTTGCGGCGCGGTATTTAGCTTTGAACTCAAGGGCGGGCGAGAGGCCGGTCGGGTATTTATTGAATCCCTGAATGTCTTTTCTCATTTAGCCAATGTTGGTGATGCCAAGTCCTTGGTGATTCATCCGGCCAGTACCACCCACCACCGGGTGGACGAGGCAAGTTTGTTGGCTTCGGGGATTGGCCCTGGTTTGGTTCGTCTGAGCGTTGGCTTAGAGGACAGTAAGGACTTGATCAATGACTTGAAAGGGGGGCTGCGTGCAGTGGAAAAAATGCATAAACGACAAGCCGCTAAGGAGTCTGTATGAACATTCAGATCGATGGTAAGACCATCGCTTACAGCAATGGCAGCGGCCATCCATCCCAGCACGCGCCGCTGATTATTTTTCTCCACGGGGCAGGTATGGATCACAGCGTCTGGGTTATGCCCGCCCGGTACTTTGCTCGCCATGGCTATCGGGTCATGGCCGTGGATCTGCCCGGACACGGTCGGTCAGACGGGCCGGCTCTGGATAACATTGATGAAATGGCGGACTGGGTACGGGCATTGATTGAACACGAATCAGAAAGCCCAAGGGAAACCGTTCTGGCCGGTCACAGCATGGGGTCGTTGATTTGCATGAGCCTTGCTGCCCGGTACCCAGAGTTGGTCAACAAAGTGCTGCTGTTGGGAACATCGGCGCCTATGCCGGTGGCCGACGTTCTACTTAACGCCGCCCAAGATAACGACCATGCGGCCATTGATATGGCTAACACTTGGAGCCACGGTCAGCGCAGCATGATGGGTGCTAGCGATAATCCGGGCACCTCCAACTTGTACATGGGCGAGCGCCTGCTAGAGCGGGTAGCCGACGACGTCTATTTCAGAGACTTCACGGCCTGCAATGGATTCACTACCGAGCATTATCCTTCCATAGAGACGCCGACTCTGATCATTACCGGTGACGAAGACAAGATGACGCCGCCAAAGGCCGGGATGGCAGTGGCGGGTATGTTGAGGAACAGCCACGTCACTCACTTGAAGGGTTGCGGTCATTCCATGCTCGTCGAGCAGCCTAACCAGACTCTAGACGCCATGGCGGCTTTTATTCTTAATTGATAGGGGTGCCGTCAGAAGAAGTGCCGATATCCAGTTTTGGATTGGGGCCGGCTAGAGACTATGCCTAGGGTATAAACCCAGGTCGTTTTCTCAGGTTTTTATCCAAAAAGCTAAACAGGAAACAGTTGGCTGGCTAAGCTATTAATCTGGCTTGTTGGCCAAGATGTCGCCCAAGGCAGCGCTTAGAGCGTGCTCTTGGTTCGAGAAAAAATGATCGCCGCCCTGAATTGGATGGGTGCCGACAGATGGCTGGTCTGCAAACCAGCCTGGGTTCACGTAGTCGTCGTCGCTGCACCAAATGGCATGAAGGTCCACGTCTGCCGACGGCGTGTAGTCGTGAAAAGTCATCGCCCTAGTAGGCGGGGCCACAAAAATTGCCTTGGTTGGTGGGATGTGGGAGTCCATTAATTTCCCAAGCGCATGCCACAGGACATGGGCGCCAAAGGAGTAACCGATAAAGACTGGCGGCAGGGGGTTCGTATTTTCTGCCAAGTGGTCTATGACCGCGAGCAAGTCTCCAACTTCGGGCGGACTGTAGGCTTGCCGCTGCCTCTCCTCATCGCTTGCCCGACCACTGATGCCTGTACTGGTGCTCACGCCTCGAAAGTTGAAACGGGCAATGGTGATCCCAAGAGGCACTAGGGTCTGGGCGCAGATATCCAGCACCCGGTCGTGCATGCTGCCGCCGTAGAGTGGGTGAGGGTGGCAGAGCACGGCGGTTCCTTTGGAAGTTCCTTCTGGCTCGGTAAGGCGCATTTCCAGTTGTCCCGCGGGGCCCGGGATATGATGGGTTTGGGATGTCGCCATGTAACAGGATCCTTGCACCGCGAGAACGTGCACAAGTGTGCTTTAATTTCGATCCTGAGTCCTGAGTTTTTGATGGCTCAGGAGCCACGTTAGGTCATCGACGTGAGACGGCGGGAAATTGTCCCGGGCAGCTAATTAGAAGTAGGAGTGATCATGATCGACTTATATACCTGGCCGACACCGAATGGACGCAAAGTCTCAATAGCCCTCGAGGAAATGGGTCTGGCTTATAACTGCCATGGGGTTAATTTGCAGGAACAAGCTCAATTTGCGCCCGAGTTTTTGCTGATATCACCCAACAACAAAATCCCTGCCTTGGTGGATCACGAATCCGAGCAACGACTGATGGAGTCTGGGGCCATATTGGTCTACCTAGCCGATAAGGTGTCTGACTTTTGGGGTGAAGAACGTTATACCACCCTGCAGTGGCTGATGTGGCAAATGGGCGGGCTGGGTCCGATGTTGGGGCAGGTTCACTACTTTAAAAAATACAATGCCGGTAAATCAGTCTATGCAGAGGAGCGTTTTTTTGCCGAGGCCCAGCGTTTGTACGCAGTCTTGGATCGACGCTTGGCAGAAAAGCGCTTTGTTTCTGGGAGTTTTTCCATCGCGGATATGGCCATCTGGCCTTGGGTGTCTCGTTTCGAGTGGCAGGGTATTGCACTAGCAGACTTTCCTCATGTGCGCGCTTGGTATGAGGCCATCGCAGAGCGACCTGGGGTGCAGCGAGGCTATGACCAGCCCATGTATGTAAACCCCATTCCGATGCCCTAGCCTGCAGTGATCTGGGCGGTGAGCAAGGTCAGTCAGACAGTAGCGTTTCCTGCAGAGCGGCGAGTAGGGTTTGGCGGGCATCATCGGAATAGGGGACTGGGTCGCCGTGTCCCCAAACCGGCCCTGGCCAAGCATTGTCATCACCGTTGCGGGCTATGATGTGGATGTGCAGCATCGGTACCTGATTGCCCAAGGCGGCAATGTTCATTTTTGAAGCGCCGGTCATAGATTGCAGGCTCTTGCTGATGTCGGCGATGGCTTGGGTGACTTGGGTAAACGTATCTCTGCTCAGCTCATGAAGCTCTGTGACGCCTGCAATTTCTGGAACCAGAATGAGCCAGGGGTACCGAGCATCATTCATCAGCAGGAGCTGGCAGCCAGCAACGTGGCCTAGGTGCCATGTGTCTCGGGCGAGCCGAGGATCGAGTTCAAAGTCCGCCATAGTCCTACCAATTGTTCGTTGTTTGATCTGCAGTGCTAGCGTTTAGACTGGAATACTGCCAGTCACCGTGGTGCGATGCATAACGCGCTGATGGCCGGCATAACCCCCTTGGGCGCTGTGAAGAACAGACCGGTTATCCCACATGGTTAGCATGTTTTCAGCCCACTGGTGCTGATAGATCAAAGCGGGCTGTAACATGTGATCGAATAATTGAGTTAAAAGCTCAGCGCTTTCGGCCTCTGGCATGCCCTCAATGCCGATGGTGTATACGGGATTGATCCAAAGGGCCTGGCGTCCGGAATCTGGGTGGGTACGGATGATTGGATGTAGCTGGGTTTGCCAAGCGTCGTTGCTGGGCTCAATAGTCATACTAGTTCGCTGCCCACCCGCCTGAACGGCCTCTCGGCTGTAGGATTTTCGGGCGCTGTGAATAGAACGGCGGCCTTCTATTTGCTGGAGTAAATCCTTGGGTAAAGTCTCCAAGGCGCGGAAACCATCCACGAAATGGGTGTCGCCGCCAATGGGTGGCACCACTTTGGCGTGAAGAATGGTGGCGCTGGGGGGGCGCACTTGAAACGACCAATCCGAGTGCCAGCTGCTGCCGAAAGGCACGACCTCCTCGTCCGGCTCTCGTCTGATTTCTAGGATGTGTCTGTGATCGTTCAAAGCTCTGACGTAGGGGTTATGCCCGAAGGCACCAAAAGCTCTGGTGAAGGCTTCAAGCTGGGTGTGAGTCAGCGGCTGTTCAGGGAAGTAAAGCACCTGATAACGGTGCCAAAGGGCGCGAAGCTGCTCTACAAGGTCTCCACTCAAATCGGCGCTAAGCTGAACCCCTCTCACTTGGGCAGCAAAGTCATTGGCATGAGGGGAAACGGATAATTCCAACGCGGTAGCTCTAAGGATTCCTGTTTCGGAAAGCTAAATTCAAAGTAGAGCCAGAGCAAGCAGGGCTGCGGCGACACAACCTGTACAGAGCACATACAGGGCTAAAGTCCTTGGGCGAGAAGGAGATTCCTGGCCTCGTCCTATCCAACGGTAAAACAGCCAAGCGATTAGCAAGATTGCAGCAGCAACCAGTAGTAGGGGAATAACGTATTTGATCATAGGCTTCTTGTCAGTTGACCCCAGAGACTATTGGGTCACAAAAGTCGAAATATGATGAATTTTCCGGTGGGTTCCAACTAGTGCATCTCCACACAAGTTAACGCACAATTACACCTCACTTGGGCCAGCACGAAAGTGACAAAGGCCAGTTTCGACAGCGATGGAGGCGGAATGACCACAACGCAGAAAGAGCTTAGTGCACAAGAGCGCGATAAGCCGATATACAGCACATTTAGAGAGTTAGCCGATCATGGGTTTTCTCTGTCCCCGGGAATCTGTGTGTTTATTGCCAGCGTGCACACCGCGGCCTTGGTTCTAGGTATTTGGCTGTTTGCAGCGGCGCCCAGCGATTGGATGTGGGCGGGCATACTCTGGTTCACCGCTCACTTTTTTCTTGGCTCGTTGTCCACAACCTTATACAGCCATCGATTGATCACCCACAACGCGGTGAAACACGTCAGCCTGCCAGTGCACCTCTTCTTTAATCTGTTTGGGCAGATTTTCAGCGTCCAAGGCAGCGTTCGACGTTGGGCCGCCAACCATTCCCTCCACCACGGCGTGGATCGGCATGGAAAGAAAGAACTGGATCCCTACAGCGCGACATGGTTCCCAGATCCTGTCCGTAATTTTTTGTGGTCCCACACCCTGACCCACCTCTACAACCATCCAGAAACAGAAGAGTATCAGCGCTCTCATAACGCTAAGCGTCATCCGGTGATTATGTGGCAGGACAAATGGTATGGATTGCTCACCACGTTCTGGATTTTCCTTTTCCCAATGGGCTTGGGCTTCGCCCTAGGTGGCTTTACCGGCATGTTCGCCTTAGCTGCGGGTTCTATGCTTGGTACTGTGGCTGTTCAACACAACACTTGGACCGTTAACAGCGTGACCCACATGTGGGGTGTTACGCCAGGTGTGAAAAGTTCGGCATCCAACAACTACGTATGGCTGGGGCCGCTAGGTGAGGGCAACCATCACGGGGACCATCACGACTTCCCGAGGGATTATCGCAATGGCTTCGGTATTTCTGGCTGGCTGTTGGATCCGACTCGATACACGATTTTAGCTCTACGGGCCCTCGGCCTAGTCAAAGGTTTAAATCGCGCCTCGAAGCATGAAGAAGCGGAAATCGTCGGGCAGCGCAAGCTGGCCGAGGTGAGCATGTTCAAACCCCTGTCTCGGGAAGCGGCTGCTCTGGCGGAGCAGTTGGAGAAGACCGCGCTGACCCTGAAGAATGAGTGGGTAGATGCGCTAGCCCATTTGGAGAAACTCAAGCGTCAGTCCAAGGAAAAAGCAGAAGCCGGACGGCAGGAGCTGCTGAGAGACTTAGAACTTGCTCAAAAAGCGGTAGCCAAGCGCCGAGAAGCGTTTTTTGATGCTGTGGATCGTCTTCGTTCTCACGTCGAGGTATACGCCTGATTAAAGGCTCAGTCGCCGGTTCGACTGGGTCGGCGATGATACGCCCCCTGTGACGACTTGGATAACCCCGTGGATGGCCCAGCACTGGATGGCCTTGGTGCTACTGGGCCTCTATACCCTGATCTTGATGTACAACGCCTTTCTCGGTCTTCGAGCCAGCGCCAGCGTAGAAGGCTATTACGTTGGTGGCCGGAACATGTCTGGCCCCGTGATCGGGCTGTCTTTCTTCGCCACCTTCGCCTCAACAAACAGCTACATTGGTCACGCGGGAAAGGGCTACGAATACGGTTTGGCGTGGATGGCTATGCCCGTCATGCTGATCTTTTTTACCTTTGTTTCTTGGTGGTTTATCGGCCCGAAAACCCGCCTTCTGGCTAGAAACTTTGATGCGCTGACCCTGCCCGACTTTCTTGCTGCGCGGTTTTTGTCAGCAAATGCAGGCCCGAGAGCGCCCTTGCGCATTGCCACAGCGGTCATCGTCATGCTTTGCAGCCTGCTTTACCTGATCGCGATTTTTAAAGGGGCCGGTCATTTGTTCGAGCGTTTCTTTCAAATTCCCTACGACCTGTCCATCGGTTTGGCCCTCGCCATCGTGGTTCTTTATACCTCGGTGGGGGGCTTTGTTTCTGTTGTGAGAACCGATGCTCTGCAAGGCCTGATGATGGTGTTCGGTGCGGTCCTGATTTTTTACTTCGTCACCCGGGCTGCAGGCGGCGTTGACGCCATAACGGCACTTGCAGCAATACCTGACAGCAAATTTGTCTTTGATCTCAATGGCGGCATTCCCTTCGTGGTGCTTTTGGGCATAGCCCTATCCGGCTCATTGAAATTGATTGTGGACCCCCGTCAGACCTCACGATTTTTTGGGCTTCGTGATGAAAAAGCCCTTCGATCCGGGATGTGGGTGGCGATCGCCGGTTTGACGGTGGTGCAGTTCTGCCTTTACCCCATTGGTGTGTATGCCCACCTGTTGCTTGATGGGGTCGCGGATACAGACCTGATCGTGCCGACCTTGGTGAATGATCCGTCCGTCTTTCCTTTGTGGGCGGGTGATTTTCTTTTCGTTGCCATCGTTGCCGCCGCCATGTCATCGATGGACAGTGTTCTGCTTGTGGCGGCGTCCACAGGGTTTAGGAATTTGTTTCTGCCCTTTATGGGGCCTCAGGCAATGGCCGCTTCTCATCAGCTCGGCTGGACCCGGTTCCTCGTCATCTTCTTGGCAGGCCTATCAGCCTTCTTTGCCCTAGACCCGCCCGGGGACATCCTGCAAATTACGATTTTTTCCGGCAGCCTCTACGCTGCGTGTTTCCTGCCGGCGGTGGTTCTTGGGTTGTATTGGTCTAAGGGCAGCGCCCACGGCGTGCTCGTGTCCATGGCGGCAGGGGTAGTCACCTTGTTGGTCTGGCTTGCACAAGGATACAACAGCGTCCTGCACGAGGTGTTCCCGGCGCTAGCCGTTTCACTAATAGCCTACGTGTCAGTGGCTGTTTGGGATGGACGAAAAGTCGACTTAGCGTCGCTGCTAGCAGACCCTCGGCAGACAGAGGCCTAGTTACCGCACCGGGTCGTTAGTTGCCAGAGCTGCGCGGCAAACGCCGCGCCTTCGTATGGGCAATAGCACTAGGCAATAGCCCCTTATTTTGCTGCCTCTGCAGTCACCTGAGCGATACTGGGCCGGGTGGCTAAGGTGCCCATTAGTTCGCTGATCTGCGGGTAATCGGCAAGCAGCTCAGTTCCGAACATTTTTTGTCCAATGGCCGATGCCAACCCCATGCTGTAATAGGTATATAGATCGGCAAGTCCGAACTCCGCTCCTGCCGCATAGGGTTTGCACACCATGAGCTGCGATACGGCCTGCATGCCCCGGTTGACCTCTTGGCGCGTGGTTTCGATGAGTTCGTCGCTGGCGCTGCCGCCAAACATAGCCGCGGGTAACAAACGCCGCGCGGCCAGTTCAACATTCAGCTTAATGTGCAAGGTCAATTCCAAGGCCTTGGCCGCTTCTAGGGGGTCGGCGGGCAGCAACGAGGTTTCTGGATGGGCGCGCTCAAGGTAGCTGACGATGGCTAAGGACTCTGAGATGTACTGGCCGTCTATTTCAATAGATGGCATTTTACCCATTGGACTGCGGGCTAGGTTGTCCTCTTTTTGAGTTGGTGGTGCTTTGACTTCTTCAAAGTCCAAGCCTTTTTCAATCATTGCCGCTTTGACTAGGCTGTAATAGTTGCTCATTCGCAGTCCGTAGAGCTTGATCATGATTAAGTCCTCCCGTTTCTTATTAGTGTCTTAACTCCAAAGAGTGTAACCAAGACTCAAGAGATTTACTCTAGATCCTGAATACAACCAGCGCACAACAGAGTGAGCGGAAATGGACGACCAGACATCCCCAGATGCTGAGCGGGAAGCCGAACTGGATGCCCTTAGAAAGTTCATCGACGATAGGAGTCGGATGCTGGTCATCACCGGTGCAGGGATCAGCACGGACTCGGGCATTGGCGACTACCGAGATAGCGCCGGTCGGTGGAAGCGTCCGCGGCCGGTAAGTCACCAAGATTTTATGGCAAGCCACCACTGGCGTCAGCGCTACTGGGGTAGAAGCCAGTTGGGATACCCTGCGTTTTGGCGCGCCCAGCCTAATGTTGCCCACCGTGCCCTCGCGCGCTTAGAAGGGGCCGGTAAGATGACTGCTCTGGTGACCCAAAATGTCGACCGCCTGCATCAGCGAGCCCAGCACCGAGCAGTGATTGATCTGCACGGCAGACTCGATCAAGTCATCTGTATGGACTGCGGTGGCATCAGCCCCCGAGCGGCGGTTCAGGAGTGGCTGGAGGCAAAAAATCCCCAGATACAGGAACGATCCTTCGCACTGGCACCGGATGGCGACGCAGACCTAGAGATAGACTTTTCTGAGATTCAGGTGCCCAACTGCGAGGGATGTGGTGGCGTATTGAAGCCCCACGTCGTGTTCTTTGGCGACAGCGTCGATAAGAGCCTGGTTGAGGAAATCATGACCGCAGTGGAGGAATCAGATGGGCTGCTGGTGATTGGCTCATCGCTGATGGTCTTTTCCAGCTTCCGCTTTGTAAGGCATGCCCACCAATGCGCAGTCCCTATCGCGGCGTTAAACCAAGGAGCAACCCGGGCAGATGAGTTGATGTCCTTGAAGGTTGCTCGCTCCGCAAAGGTGCTGGAGCGGCTGATTCCCGAGTAGCGGGTGGCTTGTGGGCGCGATACTATCGAGGCAAGGGCGATTCGAGGACAGAAAAATGGATGGAACAACGTTTCAGATGCATTGGCAGCAAACGATATCTACAGTCGGGATTTTGGCCCTAGTAACGGCTCTAGCTGTTCCCCTGAGCAGTTGGGCGGAAACCAATAGTGCGGCGCAGGGTCAAGAAGCAACACAACCGTCTACACAGGAGTTGGCTACCCTTCAAGCCCAGGCGCGGGTGGACAGCATCTTCTCAGATTCGTCTGATGCCATGGTAGAGGGACAGCGTTGCCTGCCGGCAAGGCGTATTCGCGGCGTTAATGTTTTAGATAACAGAACCCTAGTGTTCGACCTGGGGCGAGATGAGAACTACTTGGTGCGCCTTAAGCGCCAATGCTTTGGCTTACGTAAAAACACCCCGATCAGCTACGAGGTGCATGGCTCCCAGTTTTGTAAACACGATGGTTTTAGAGCGCTGGAGACCTGGAGTATCGGCGAATTTGTACCGGGACCACGTTGTTCCATTCCCAGCTTTATACCAGTCACCGATCTGGAGAAAGGGCTGGTGAGAGCTCGGGTAGAAGCCGATCAAGAGGCCAAAGTAGCAGAGCGAAAAGCTGAAAGAGCTGCCCGCCGAGCTGCCAAAGAAGCCGCAAAAGCGGTATCGGTTCCAGATCAGCAGGGAAACGATCGCCAAGTTGGTGAGAAGGCCTAAAAGATAAAGGGCAAGGCCCAATTATGGGCCTTGCCCTGTCTTTACAGTGCTATCGTGACTAATAAGTGGCTGTTTAGCGGTCCAATACCAACTCAGCCAAGGCCTCCAACTCCCCTGGGCTGCGGGCAGAAACATTGAGTGAGGTTACAGGGGTTTCGTCCCAGGCCTGCAGGCGGTCACGGATTTTATCGATGGATCCGACCAAGGAAATCTCGTCCGCTAACTTGTCCGGCACCGCCATAGCCGCTTCTTCTTTCTTACCGGCTAGGTAGAGATCTTGAATCACTGCTGCCTCGGCTTCAAAACCAAAACGGCTGATAAGCTCTTTGTGGAAGTTACGGTCCTTCGCCCCCATGCCGCCGATGTATAGGGCTAACATATGTTTGACGGGAATCAGGCCTTTTTCCTCATCATCGGTAATGTTCACGACGATGCCTTGAGTGACTTCGAAGTCCGCTTTGGCATTTGAAAGTGAGGCGGAATAAACCTCTTGTCGAAACGGTGAGTAATAAAGGGGCAGCCACCCATCGGCTACTTCTGCCGCTAGAGCCACGTTTTTCGGTCCTTCGGCACCCATCATAATGGGCAGGTCTGCCCGCAGAGGGTGAACAATTGAGCGCAGCGGTTTTCCTAGGCCCCAACTGCCTTCACCGGTGTATGGCAGAGGATAGTGGGGGCCTTCGTTGGCAACGGGCTCTTCCCGCGCCAGAACCTGTTTGATGATCGAAATGTACTCACGGGTCCGGGCCAATGGCTTGGAGAAAGGACCCCCGTACCAGCCTTCCACTACTTGGGGCCCGGAGACGCCGAGTCCTAAGATCATTCGGCCGTTGGACAAATGGTCCATGGTCAAGGCCGCCATGGCCATGGCGGTGGGTGTGCGGGCTGATATTTGGCAGATCCCAGTACCCAGTCTAATTTTGCTGGTCTGTGCCCCAATCCAAGCCAAGGGGGTAATGGCGTCGCTGCCGTAAGCCTCGGCGGTCCAGACAGAATCGTAGCCCAGTGCTTCTGCCTTTTGTGCCATACCAATGTGATGGGTTGGCGGGGTAGACCCCCAGTAGCCAAGTGACAACCCCAATTTCATATCTGTCATACAGCCTCCTAAAAATCTAAACGGTATTCGTTAATGCAATTTAGCTCTTCAATGCATCCCTGTCTTGGCGGCGTCTCGCCAAGGTTGCCAAGTTAGCTTCGTGGTTTTCTTTGTCGATGCGGTACCGGGATAGCACCGCTATGGCCAACAGCACCAAGCCACAGTACAGGGGCAAAAAGAATGTCGCGAGGTCAAAGCGGATTTGCCAGGTCACTTGATCGAAGGAGTTGACGCCATCCAGCCCCACCAAGGAGACGATGGTGCCAGCGAAGACGATACCGCCGGCGGAAACGATCTTGTAGGCAAAGCTGCGGGCAGCATAAAACAACCCTTCGGATCTTCGCTCAGTGCTTACCTCGCTGTCCTCTACTACGTCGGCCATCATCGAATCCATCAACACGCCTCCCACGATAAGCCCTACGACCTCGACAACGATAAAGACGGTGTAGAAACCAAGACTCAACCAGGTGCCGAAGTCTGGCCAATACCCAGCGAGCAGTAAGACGTAGGGAATGGGATACAAGACGATGCGAAACAGTAACGCTGCGATCGCTGTGGCGGGTTTGCCGTGGCGACTGGCGAATAACGGTGTGATCCAATAGGCCACCAGTGGGGCGATAAGGACGAAGACGCCCGTGACGGCGATTTGGTTGCCTGAAAAGCCGAAAAAATAGACAGTGTTGTACAAATAAAGGGCGGTACCGAGGCCCCCGGCAATACCAACGATGAGACCGTAGCCAAATAGCGCGGCGAAGTTGCGGTTCTTGACAGACTGAAAAATCTGTCCGATTTCCTGAACGATTTCTCTGAATCGGAAGGTTTCTGTCGGGCGCGGCAGCGCAGCGGCAACTTTTTGCGTGCCTAGGGTGGATAGGACGATGGTGCCAGCGATCACGCAGGCGCCAACGGTACCGTAGATTTCGTATCCAGTATTCACGGTGACGCCGTAGGCGCCAACCCAGAAAAAGAAATTAACAGTGTGGATTGTATTGCCACCGTACCAGCCGAAACCATGGCGCAAAGCCAGCCAGCGGTTTCGCCGGTCGTAGTCTTTTTCTAGGTCCGGGAGCAGTGCGGTAGATGGCACTTCGAAAAGCGTGGTTCCAGTGCGAATAATGAGCGCAGTGATCAGCACATAGTAAAAGCCATTGTCTGGAGTGATTTCGATGATCGGATTAAACAAAGAGTAAAAAGCGGGCGGAAGCAGCAACAAACTAGCGTACATGAATGGGTGACGGCGGCCGTAGCGAGTGCTCGTTTTATCTGACCAATGTCCCAGCAACAGGTCGGAAATCGAATCCCAAACCAAGGCAATGGCCAAGGCCGTCGCTGCTAAATAGGCAGGTAGTCCCAGCACTTGGTTGGCGAAGATGAGCAGAAGGTAACTAAAGGCGTTGTCCTTGATGCCGTAGGCCATGGAGGCTGAGCCGTAGAACCAAAAGATTGGTCTGCGTTCAAGCGGTACCTGGCTCTCTTGGTCAATCGAGCCGTTTGATTCGCCTGTGTTCTCCGCCATTAATACCTCCCCAGATATTAACTAACTCTGCCTTGCCCTAGGCTAACGTAGTCCTGGTTCGGCTGTGAGTTTTGTTCTGGTTTGGATACCACATGGATCGCCCTTGGAATGCAAGACAATTCGATCGCGTGGGGGCGGTGATTGCCATGGATCAAAACGGCTACCCCGTTCCAACTTTTGTCATCGTGATTGTCAGTTTGACGCTTCTGCTTCTGAATCCACAGTCAGACTCGTAGGCAGGCGTTTGAGAGTGGGCTATAGTTAGCTGGCCTGACGAGATGCCGGAGTTTGCAGATTGCGATGAGTTTTAAGCAACACCCACCCAGCAAGCGTTCCAAGGGCGCCAATGGCTACAGCACCCAACACGTTGCGGATTTACTTGGCCTGTCTGAGGCGCGCATTCGGGACTACGTACGTCGAGATCTGTTAAATCCCCAGCGCAATGCTATGGGACATTTTCGTTTTTCCTTTCAAGACGTGGTCTTCTTGCGAGCAGCAAAAGGGCTGACCGACGCGGCGATTAGCGTGCGGCAAAGCAATCGTGCACTCACCAAGCTTAAAACTGACCTCACGCAATTGGATTCTTTGAGTGCCGTACGCATCTATGCAAACGGCAGCGTGGTGGAAGTTCAAGATGACGAAAAAGCCTGGGAAGTGGAAAGCGGTCAGCTAACGATGAATTTTTCCATTCAGAAGCTGGCGGAGAATGTGGCGGAACTGGCCAAGGCTGCTGCGGGCGGTGACGAAAAGGCACTATCTGATTTAGATTCGGATGAGTGGTACAACCTAGGCTTGGATTTAGAGGAAGTTGATCCGCTTCAAGCCCCCGATGCCTACCGAGAGGCCATTAAGCTCGATCCTTTGAATGCAGATGCCCACGTGAATCTCGGGCGTTTATATCAGCTGAGCGGCGACCTTCGTAGTGCAAAGCGACATTATCAGTTGGCCCTTGCGTCTCGGCCCGAGCATCAGTTGGCAAACTACAACTTAGGCACGATCTTCGACGAACAGGACGATTGCGAGCGGGCGGCTCTGTTTTACCGTAAGGCGAGTGCGGTGCCCGACGCACACTATAACTTGGCACGTATCCGAGAGCTGGAAGGCGATGAACTCAACGCCAGACGGCATCTGCGTCTATACCATCGCCTGATAGACCAAGAGGGCTATTAGCCCCTATTTTTTTCGTACGTAAAGTACGAGCTCGTGATGAACTAACTCGTAGCCGTGCTCTGCCGCGATATCATGCTGCAAGGCTTCAATGCGTTCGTTGACAAACTCCATCACTTGACCACTGTCCACATCCACCATGTGGTCATGGTGGCGCTCCGCGGCTAGTTCGTAAACCGAATGGCCATCGTCGAAATTGTGTCGATCTACCATGCCCGCCGCTTCAAACTGAGTGAGCACCCGGTAGACGGTGGCAAGTCCAACGGTGTCGTCGGAATTCAGTAGTTTTTTATACACATCCTCGGCACTCATGTGGTGCGGGTCAGCCTGTTCGAG
>ERZ1047472.817-NODE-817-length-26297-cov-7.602698_pt1 | contig 26297 bp, 26 predicted proteins | sample MGYA00383095_ERZ1047472 | MGnify/ENA primary metagenome ERZ1047472 (study PRJEB29581, sample SAMEA5548365) | metagenome | biome: marine; feature: coastal; material: water | depth 1 m | study: Short-term variability in the microbial, nano- and picoplankton dynamics... | reverse complement strand
CGAACCGCTGTACAAGCTTTTGCAGAGCTCTGCCTAGCCACTCGGCCACGGTGCCTTTAGCGATGCAAAAGTAGCGTTTTTTATGCTATACTACCCTTTATTTCTTTGACCTACACAACTCAACAGCCACAGCTTTAACATGCCCATCAATCGGGGGATTAATTTTAGAAACCTTTACATTAACTACATTAACGCTTTCACTTGCTTTGAAAATGCGATTTACAATACGTTGTGCCACATGCTCTAACAGCTTTGATGGCGTTCCCATTTCTTCACGCACACAAGCGCAAAGCGTTACATAATCAATGGTGTCTGCCAGTTGGTCCGAAACGGCAGAAACGGACAAGTCGCCTTCTACCCACACATCCACACGATAATCACTGCCAATGAGCGCTTCTTCAGGCAAGCATCCGTGATAAGCATAGACCTGAATGTTTTCTACATATACTTTTCCCATAATGTGTCAAATATAAAAACTTAAACAACGGTGTTGGTCTAAATAATTACCTTTGCCGCAAACATTTTTCGATGCAGGAAAAAACGGCGAAACACTTTATTGAACACATCGTTGACGAAGACCTTGTCTCAGGGCTTAATCCCTCGTTGTTGCGTTTTCGCTTTCCGCCCGAACCCAACGGCTATTTACATATAGGTCACGTTAAGGCTATTTGTTTAAATTTCGAGCTTGGTAAGGCTTACAATGCGCCTGTTAACCTCCGTTTTGACGACACCAACCCCGCAAAAGAGGAACAACACTATGTCGATGCCATAAAAGACGACATAGCCTGGCTTGGATATGCGTGGGATAAAGAATGTTATGCGTCAGATTATTTTGATCAACTTTATGCTTGGGCAGTACAGCTTATCAATGATGGCCACGCCTATGTAGATGCACAAGCCCCAGAACAAATTGCTGCCCAAAAAGGCACCCCTACCACTCCCGGCAGCGCCAGTCCTTATCGCAATCAAGACCCAAAAGAAGCGCTTCGGCTTTTTGAGGAAATGAAAGCAGGAAAACATCAAGAAGGCTCCTACGTTCTTCGTTTTAAGGGCGACATGACTTCGTCTAATATGCTATTGCGCGACCCTATTTTGTATCGCATCATGCACAAGGCCCACCACAGAACAAAAGAAACTTGGTGTATTTACCCCATGTATGACTGGGCTCACGGCCAGTCAGACTATATTGAACAAATTTCTCACTCCTTGTGTACACTAGAATTTAAGCCGCATCGTGATTTATACGACGCATTTTTAGATTTGCTGATCAACAACGGATTGCGACCCAAACAACGTGAGTTTGCCCGACTCAATTTGAATTATACAATTACTAGCAAGCGCAAGCTACAACGCCTGGTGGTGGACGGAAAAGTAAACGGATGGGACGATCCACGCATGCCAACCATAAGCGGACTACGCCGTCGCGGTTATACCCCTAACTCATTACGGAAGTTTGCCGAAACCGTTGGTATTGCAAAACGCGAAAATGTTATTGATGCTTCTTTGTTGGAGTTTTGCGTACGTGAGGATCTAAACAAAACAGCTACCCGCGCCATGGCGGTTTTAAACCCCATAAAAGTGGTGATTAGCAATTATCCCGAAGGACAAAAAGAAAACCTTACCACAGACAACAATCCCGAAGATTCAAATGCAGGCACGAGAACAATTCCGTTTTCCAACACGCTGTATATTGAAAAAGAAGATTTTCGCGAGGAAGCTAGCGGCACGTTTTTTAGACTAAAAATAGGCGGAGAAGTACGGTTAAAAAGTGCTTATATCATCAAGGCTGAATCTTTAGAAAAAGATGCAGCAGGAAACATTAAGACCGTGCATTGCACTTATGACCCTAAAAGTTTGAGTGGCAGCGGCAGTCCAGAAAGCCAACGCAAAGTAAAAGCAACTATTCATTGGGTTTCTGCAGGTGATGCTAAAGAAATATCCGTACGCCAATACGACCGTTTGTTTAAAACCCCAAGCCCCGATGGAGACAAGGAGGTTGATTTTATGACACAGCTAAATCAAGACTCCCTGACTGTTCAAACAGCTTTCGCAGAACCGATGTTGGCTGAGGCAAAAGCCGGAGACCACTTCCAATTTCAACGGTTGGGGTACTTTGTTTGTGATCAAGACAGCACTGACGGACTAAATGTTTTTAATAAAACAGTTGGGTTGCGCGACACTTGGTCTAAACAACAGGCGAAACCACAACAGCAACCAAAGCAAACACACGTTGCTTCTCCATTGGATACACTTCGTAAACTAGGCAAAAAGTTTACTTCTTTTAATACTGAAAAGCAGGAAGCCGCCGCCGACCAAATTGCAGCATTAGCTAAAGATATTCCTGCTGCAGCATTAGCTCCCCTTTATAATACAGCTGCAAAGAAAACAGGCACCCGCATAGCTGTTGCCATAGTACTTGCAGCACATCAAAAAACAACTGCAGTACTAGACGCTGCAGCGATTGATTTTATTAAAAAAGCACGCACAGACAAAAATCCATTACTGATTAAATACGCCGAAGATGTTAAAATATAATCTTTTTATTCTTTGTTCCCTTTTCGCCTTAAGCACTCACGCCCAAACAGATGTTGGCTCTTGGTTGATTTACAAGAATAAACTCAAAATAAACAGTAATACTAGCATTGACTTGCAATACCAACACCGCAGTTTTGACCTAGATTTGGCAAAAGACCAAGCACTGTTTACCGCCGGCTTTAGCAGTGCGATTGCGCCCAACGTAACTCTTTCGGCAGGCTATAGAAAAATTGCCGCGATCAATGAAGATGGCGCATATCAAAAATTAGCCTTTTCGACCCAGCTCAACAAAGTACGTTTTACCAACACGGTTTTTGTAGAAGAACGCTGGATTAATAAAGACCTGCAGCTTCGCTATCGTTTTGGCCTCACAGCAAGTCTACCGCTTACAGCAAAACTAACGGTTAGTTTAAGCGAAGAAATCTTCCTTCAGAACTCTGGATCAGGATTTAATCAAAACAGATTTACCGCTCAGGTATCAAACAAACTTTCTCAGGCATTAAAGCTAAACACAGGAATTATGCACTGGCAGTTTCCCACCATGAAAAAATGGGTGTTTTTGGTGTCCCTTGCCCACAACATTAACCTGTAACAAAAAACCCCTACACGAGGCCGGGGTTTTTTATGTTTAACGGGTTAAGGCTTACGCCTCTCCTGCATCTTTTTTCTTTTTATGATTCTTCATGGCTTCGCCAATTTGGTTGCTGGCCGTAAATGACGCCACCATGTTGTTAAGCATGTCTGACCCCGCTTGTGGCGAGTTTGGCAATAAAATTAGGTTAGAGTTGGTTTCTTCCCCAATTGACTGTAGCGTATCATAGTGTTGTGTTACAACAATCAATGCGGAGGCTTCTTGCGAGTTTATCCCCACCTTGTTTAATACCTCAACAGACTCTTCTAACCCACGGGCAATCTCACGACGCTGATCGGCGATTCCTTGTCCCTGTAGTCGTTTTGACTCTGCCTCTGCCTTTGCCTTTTCAACAATTAAAATACGGGCGGCATCTCCTTCATACTGCGCAGCAATTTTCTCGCGCTCTGAAGCATTAATGCGGTTCATCGCTTCTTTTACTTGTAGGTCGGGATCTATGTCTGTAACCAAGGTTTTAATAATATCATACCCATAGTTAATCATCGCATCGTTAAGTTCTGACTTAACGGCTATGGCAATATCGTCTTTTCGTTCAAACACGTCGTCTAGGCGCATTTTAGGCACCTCTGCACGCACCACATCAAACACATAAGACGTAATTTGATCGTGCGGATAGTCAAGCTTGTAGAAGGCATCATACACCTTATCTCTGATCACCATATATTGCACAGATACCTTGAGCTTGACAAACACATCGTCTTTGGTCTTGGTTTCTACAATTACATCAAGCTGTTGAATTTTAAGGCTCAGCCGCCCAGCAATTCGATCTACAATGGGAATACGCAATTGAAACCCTGATTGACGAATACTATGAAAACGCCCAAAGCGCTCTACAATCGCCGCGGTTTGTTGTTTCACTATAAAAATGGCAGACACAACAAACAACAAGGTGCCGAAGCCAATAATTAAATTTATAAAAAAGTCCATAAAAATATAATTTTGAAGTTCTTATAAAGATATGACAAAAGGATCAAAGAATAGAAATAGCGCTCCTTATTCGTTCGAGGCAGTTTTCTTTACCCAGCACATGGCAAATAGCAAACACATCAGGGCCTTTTAACGCACCAACTAGTGCAATTCGTAAGGGCGCCATGATCATGCCTAGCTTTATGTTGTTTTCATTTGCCCATAACTTTATTGCTGCGCTTAAGGTTTCTGCCTCTTCGTCTTGAGCATTTTCAATAACCTTTACCACCTCAGATAAAATTTGAGGCGTTTCTTCTTTCCACTGCTTTCGCACTGCTTTCTCATCATATTCAACAGGCGCAACAAAAAAGAAATACGCTTCATCCCAAAGGTCAGTAAGTAGTGTTAGCCGATCTTGAACCAAACCCACGACACCAGCTGTTGAAACCGATGTATTGTCTATGCCTTTTTGCTGAAGTAGTTGATTAAGGGAGTATTCAACAAGCGCTGAATCTGCTTTATGGAGTTGCTGTTGGTTAAACCACCTACAGCGTTCGGGGTCAAATCGTCCCCCCGCCTTGGTTATGCCCTCAAGTGAAAATAACGCCACCAACTCTTTTAAAGAAAAAAGCTCTTCTTCACCACCAGGATTCCATCCCAATAAAGCCAAATAATTGACCATCGCTTCGGGCAAGTAGCCAGCCTCTTTAAAGCCTGGTGTGTCTTTGTCCCACCGCAAGGGAAATACTGGAAAACCGAATTTATCGCCATCCCGCTTTGAAAGCTTTCCCTTTCCCGAGGGCTTCAAAATCAACGGCACATGTGCAAAAACAGGCGTTTTCCAACCAAAAGCATTGTACAAAAGCACGTGCAACGCCATTGAAGGCAACCACTCCTCTCCCCGAATTACATGACTGATTTCCATCAGGTGATCATCTACTACATTCGCGAGGTGATAAGTAGGCATGCCGTCTTGTTTTACAAGAATCTTATCGTCTAACAAAGAGGTGTCAACCACGATGTCTCCTCTAATTTTGTCAACCATAGACAATGACTTGTCCCTCCCTTTTGCATAACTTTTGAACCGAATGACATAAGGGGCTTTGTTTTCAATTAGTGCAGCGACTTCGTCAGCACGTAACGACAAGCTGTTCTTAAGGTGATTCCTGTTTTCCCAATTATAGATAAAGCGTCCGCCCTTTTGCTCAGCCGCTTCGCGTAGGCTTTGTAGCTCATCTGCTGTATCAAATGCCAAATAAGCACTGCTGTTTTTCACCAATAACTGAGCATATTTTAGGTAGCCGTCCTTTCGCTCACTTTGTCGGTACGGACCAGTTGTTCCTGGTTTGCTTGGGCTTTCGTCTGGGCTTATGCTCAACCAATCAAGCGTTTTTGTTATGTAGGCCTCTGCCCCGTCAACAAAACGATTTTGATCGGTATCTTCAACCCTTAGGATAAACACGCCTCCGTGTTTCTTGGCGAATAAATAGTTGTATAGTGCCGTGCGGACACCCCCAATGTGCAAGGGGCCGGTAGGGCTAGGTGCAAAACGAACGCGTATAGACATAATAGTTTGTCAAAGATACAACGACTATTCATCTTTTATTACAACTCTAATTGAATATATTTGCGCTATGGATGCATCGGTGGACCTTACATACCAAACAGATTTTGTGCTTGTTGATGAACAAATGTTTGTCAACTGGCTTACAAAATGCGCAAACCAGCATAACGCAACGGCCCTGACGCTTGTTTATGCCTTTATGGATGATGAAGCCTTGCTTGAATTAAACCTTAAATATCTGAATCACAACACGTTAACAGACATCATCACCTTTGACGACAGCGTTGGAAAAGATGTTTCTGCCAATATTGCCATATCCGTAACGCGTGTCCGTGAAAACGCAGTTGAGCTTAATGTTCCTTTTGATGAAGAGCTGCTTCGTGTTATGTCTCATGGACTCTTACACTGTTTTGGGTTTAAGGATAAAACAGAATCTCAAATAGCAGCTATGCGAATGGCAGAGCAAGCATGTATAGAATTGTTTCACGTGGAACAAAATAAGGAAAGCCATGTTTCGTGATATTTATGACGTAATTGTAGTTGGCGGCGGGCATGCAGGCGCAGAGGCTGCCGCAGCTGCAGCCAATATGGGCAGCAACACCCTGCTTATTACCATGAATCTCCAAAACATAGGTCAAATGTCCTGTAACCCTGCCATGGGCGGTATTGCAAAAGGCCAGATTGTTAGAGAAATAGACGCACTTGGCGGATATAGTGGAGTCGTTTCAGATTCATCGGCCATACAGTTCAAGATGCTTAACCGCTCCAAAGGCCCCGCCATGTGGAGCCCACGCGTACAATCTGATCGGATGATGTTTGCACAGCACTGGCGCAACAAATTAGAACAAACGGAATATCTTGATTTCTACCAAGAAATGGTCACAGACCTCCTCTTCGAAAAGGACAGCATTGCAGGAGTTGTTACCTCACTAGGCATTGAAATTAAAGCGAAATCTGTGGTACTAACAAGCGGCACGTTCCTTAATGGTCTTATTCATATTGGCGACAAACAATTCGGAGGTGGTCGCGCAGGTGAAGGCGCTTCGTTTGGCCTCACGGAACGATTAATAGAAAGAGGTTTTACTTCTGGCCGCATGAAAACAGGCACTCCACCCCGGGTTGACGGAAGGTCTTTGGATTACAGCAAGATGACAGAACAGCCGGGCGATAGTAACCCCTCTAAATTTTCATATCTAGACGACAGCCACACGCTAAAAACACAGCGTTCTTGCCATATGACATATACGAGTCCCGTTGTTCACGACTTACTTAGGGAAGGTTTTGATCGCTCCCCCATGTTTAATGGACGAATTAAAAGTATAGGCCCACGTTATTGCCCATCGGTTGAAGATAAAATAAACCGTTTTGCCGAAAAAGACAGACATCAATTGTTTGTTGAGCCGGAAGGGTGGGACACCGTAGAGGTTTATGTAAATGGCTTCTCTACATCGCTTCCAGAAGAAGTCCAGTTCAAGGCGCTATCTGCTGTTGCCGGCTTTGAAAAGGTTAAGTTTTTTAGACCGGGTTATGCCATTGAGTATGATTTTTTCCAACCCACACAACTCAAACATAGCTTGGAGACCAAGCTTGTCTCGGGCTTGTTTTTTGCAGGGCAAATCAACGGCACTACTGGTTATGAAGAAGCCGCTTCACAAGGCATCATGGCTGGAATCAACGCCCACAACCATGTCGCACAAAAAGAATCTTTTATTCTTAGCCGCGAAGAGGCTTATATCGGTGTGTTAATTGATGATCTTATTACCAAAGGCACCGAAGAGCCGTATCGAATGTTTACATCAAGGGCAGAATACCGCACCTTGTTGAGACAAGATAACGCAGACCTCCGCCTTACGCCTAGATCTCACGATATAGGGCTTGCTTCTGACAAGCGTATGCGTCTGTTAGAAACTAAATCACAAAAGGCCTCGGCTTTATTGCGCTTCTTTGAAAAAACAAGCGTAGTGCCCAAAGACATTAACCCAATTCTGATGGATAAGGATTCTAGCCCAGTAAAGCAATCTCTGAAAATGGGAAAAGTGTTGGCCCGTCCGAATCTAACAATCGCAGATTTCCTCACACTTAACACGGTTAGCGACTTTGTGACTAAAGAAGCCATTGACACCGCCACCTTAGAGCAGGTTGAAATCCAAGTTAAATACGCAGGTTATATTGCCAAGGAAAAACTACAAGCAGACAAACTTTCTTCTTTAGAGCACGTACCGATTCCTAAAGATTTTGACTATGAAAAGGTAAAATCCTTATCCATAGAAGCGCGACAGAAACTCAATAAAATCCAACCCGTAACCATAGCACAAGCCTCACGCATTAGCGGCGTATCACCAAGTGATTTGTCTGTGTTGTTGGTGTATATGGGTCGTTAATTGTTCCACGTGAAACCATTTGCCGTTATCGACCACCTCGTCAGCAAGTCCAGCTTTGATTTGGTATTGGACAAGGAAACCACGGCATTAAAAACGATTCCCGAACTCAGCGATGTGGAACTTGAACAATATTATCCCAAAACAGGATATGCCTCACACGAAACCAAAGCCAATAGTTTTAAAGCCAAAGTTTATGCATGGGTTAAGCGGCGTAATATCAAATCAAAACTCAACAGGATTCGTCAATATGCGACTAAAGGACAAATGTTGGATTACGGCGCAGGCAACGGCGACTTTGCCCTAGCCGCTCAACAAGAGGGATGGCGGGTTTGTGTTTACGAGACTTCCCCAAGCGCAACTGAAATCCTCAAACATAGACAGCTTAGCTTGGTTTCCATACCCCTAAAAGAAAACCAATTTGATGTTATAACGCTGTGGCATGTTTTTGAACATATAAATAAGCCCGGTGAAGCCTTGGCATCGTTTTATAAATCCCTTAAGCCGGGGGGTGTATTGGTTTTGGCTGTACCCAACGCCGCCTCATGGGATGCCAAACATTACAAATCTTTTTGGGCTGCTTATGACGTGCCTCGCCACCGCTGGCACTACAACAAACACGCCATATCGTTACTTGGGCGTAAAGCAGGCTTTGAATTGCTCATCACAAAAAACATGTATTGGGACGCTTTTTATATTTCGCTGCTTTCCGAACAATATCGAAAGGCTAAAGTGCCGTGGATGAAAGCACTTTATAAAGGACTGTTTGCAAATTTCAAAGACTGGCAAACTACAAACACCTCATCACTCACTTTTTTCCTCCAAAAACCAAAATAAAGCGATTTAAGCGACTTTTTTAAGCACAACCATATAAGCGGCAGGAACACTTAAATAAAAAGGAATAGCACCAAAAGAAAAGAGCGCGAAAAATAAGCGCCGCCTATAACAAAACGCAAACACAATAAGCAAAAGCTATTTATGCTTTTGTGTGCAGTAAGCGTGTTAACTTGAAGGAGAGTTCGGTAAAAATCATTTGTGGGCTGCCATTTCGGGAAAGGTGATACATGCTGTTTTCAAGCGCAGTAATAATAGGCAAAATGTTAGCGCCATGAATAAAAGCCGCAAAGCGCTCAAGTTTGAAATCTGACTTGGGATAAAAGTTGGCAACAGCCTCCAACTTATAATGATTCATAAGCGCAGCCCGAAACATTTGTATGGCGAACGACAAAAATTGTTTCTGCGTTTCAATGCCCTTTGACGCCAAAGACTGACTCCATTCAGAAAGTTCTAGCACCACAGCTTTATTTCCTTTTGCACGAAAAGCAGTGCGCACCCAAGCAACAAACCAATCTTCATATTGCGCAAGCTCATTTTGTTGATCTACAAGACCAAGCGCTTTTCCCACATTACCTTTTGATTGGCCAGCAACCGCAGCGGATAAGGTTTTAGCGACACCTTTTTTTTCCAGATGCTGCGCGATAAGGTTTTGATCAATACCGCCAAAGCGGGTTCGTTGACACCTTGATCTGATGGTTGCAATAAGTTGAAAGGCATCGGGACATAAAAGCAAAAACAGTGTTTTAGCAGGAGGCTCTTCTATGCTCTTTAGTAATTTGTTAGATGCTGCAATGGTGAGTTTTTCGGCATGCCAAATAATGACACATTTCCATCCACCTTCAAATGATTTAAGGCTGACTTTTTGCATTACGGACAAGGCGTCGTTAACATTGATAACACCCTGTTTGTTTTCAGTGCCCAAATAGCGCATCCAATCATATAGTGATCCAAAAGGCTGTTCGGAGACAAAGCCTCGCCATTTTCCAAGGAAGTCATTTGAAGTGGGTTTTGTTTTTACATCGGAAGTAATAGCCGTTGGGAAAACAAAATGAATATCAGGATGAACCATTCCTATTGCTTTTTGCATGGAAGCCCCTTCTGGATTATCTCCACAAACCACAGCATTGGCATAGGCCAGCGCGACGGTTAACAGCCCGTGTCCGTCGTCGCCTTCAAAAAGTTGGGCGTGCGGAATACGTTTGACAGCAAGACTGTCGGCCAATGATTTCTTTTGAGTATCGTGACCCAATACGGCATTAAAAAGCATGCCTAAATATACAAACATGCAGTTTATAAAAATGGACTACTTCAAACCAAGATGATATTGTATTTTTGCGCAAACAAAACACACACATGAATACCCTACAAAACACTTCATTTAGTCAGGAACGTGCCTTGATACGCGTAGACTTTAACGTTCCGTTAGACGATAACGGCAATGTAACAGACGACACAAGAATCGTTGCTGCGCTGCCCACTATTCAATATATATTAGAGCAAGGCGGGAGCTGTGTGTTGATGTCTCACTTGGGCAGACCTAAAGGGAGTGACCCTAAACTAAGTCTTAAGCAAATAGTTCCCACACTTGAAAAACACCTAGGCAAAGCCATACACTTTTGTGATGAAGTTGTTGGTTCAAAGGCCACAGCTCAAGCAGCAGCATTGGGCCAAGGTGAGGTACTATTAATGGAGAACTTGCGATTTCACGAAGAGGAAACCAAAGGAGATAAGGACTTTTCAAAAGCCCTTTCTGAGCTAGGAACAGTTTATGTGAACGATGCATTTGGCACTGCGCATCGCGCACACGCCTCAACCACAGTGGTGGCACAGTTTTTTCCAAACAAGAAGTGTTTTGGGCATTTGCTGGCAGGAGAAATAACGGCCATTGACAAAGTAATGGCATCTGGAGAAAAGCCTGTCTTGGCTATTTTGGGTGGCGCAAAGGTGTCTTCCAAGATCACCATTATCGAAAACATCCTTTCAAAAGTCGACCACCTGATTATTGGTGGAGGCATGGCTTTTACCTTTATTAAAGCACAAGGAGGTAAAATAGGGAAATCTATTTGTGAAGACGACAAGATGCCCCTGGCACTATCGATTCTCGAACAAGCAAAAGCACTGGGCGTGCAAGTACACTTGCCAGTAGATGTAAGTGCAGGCCAAGATTTTTCCAACGACACACCTCAGCAAATATTTCCTATTAACGAAATCCCAGACGATTGGGAGGGAATGGATGCAGGGCCACTTTCCGAAGCTAAATTTGATACCGTAGTAAAGCAATCTAAAACCATTTTGTGGAATGGACCTTTGGGCGTTTTTGAATTTGAAAACTTTTCTAAAGGAACCCGCGCTTTGGGCGCGAGTATTGTGGAACAAACCAAAAACGGAGCGTTCTCACTAGTGGGCGGAGGAGACTCGGTTGCAGCGGTAAAAGAATTTAACCTAGAGAACGAGGTCAGTTATGTTTCCACAGGTGGCGGAGCCATGTTAGAAAGTTTGGAAGGGAAAACACTACCGGGGATTGCTGCCATGTTGGCGTAATTATTGTTATACTTTCATGAACACTCGCATTTTCTTATTGCTTTTTGTTGTGTTGGGTTGTCAAAACCGCCCATCAACGCCCTTGGTAAAATCGTCCAACGGAAACATCAACACCATATCCGTCGTGATGCCTGATTTGTTGTGGGAAACAGAAGTAGGCGACGCGGTACGCGCGGCCTTTGCTTTCCCGGCGGAAGGATTGCCACAAAAAGAACCTCTTTTTGACTTAAAGCAAATACCCCCCGAAGTTTTTACGGGCTTTACAAGGTTAAGCCGTATGGTTTTATGGGCAGGGTTTGGCGATGAGGTTGTCATAAGAACGGACAAAAATCGTTATGCAAGCCCGCAAAAAATGGCCGTATTGAGCGCGCCTGATACCGCTACGCTTGTTGAAATGATACTGTCTCAATCGTCAGGGATTATCAAGTCGTTTAAAAAAGGAGAGCTTGCAGAACGTCAAAGACGCACACTTAAATCAACATTAAATCAACATGCACTTCAAGACAGGTTTGGAATAGATCTTTCGATTCCTTCAGCCTACTCTGTATTTAAGCAAGAAAAAAGTGCCGTTTGGTTTCAGCGGGAAATTCGCAAAGGGCATGTAAACCTTATTGTTTATGCGTTGCCAAGAACGACCCAGCTTGATTTTAAACAACCCTTGGCAGACATTATTCGTATTCGTGATTCAGTAGGCCAAGCATTTATTCCAGGCAGATTAGCAAGCACACACCTTATTACCGAAGCGGCTTACGAGCCTTATGTTTATAAGACCACGATTAACGGCATGCAAGCGATAGAAACGCGAGGTACTTGGGAGGTAAAAGGAGATTTTATGGCAGGACCTTTTTTGCAGTTTTTATTGGACGACAAAAAAAACAACCGATACCTAGTTATGGAAGGCTTTGTCTTTGCACCGACTGTAGCCAAAAGAGACTATGTGTTTGAAACAGAAGCAATTATGCAATCAATGCAACAATTAAAAAAGGACTAGTCTTCTTTTGAAGCGTCTTTTTTCTCTTCTTCTTTGGTGGCGTTTTTAAACTCTTTGATTCCGGTACCGAGGCCTTTCATAAGCTCTGGAATTTTCCTTCCACCAAACAAGAGTAGCACTACAAGCGCAATAACAAGAATTTGAACAGGACTAATAGCAAGTATCATACTATTGATTTTTTACAAAGGTAACAAAGAAAACGGACTTGGCAGAAGTCAGCGCACGCTATCAAACAACTAGTTATATTTGCACAGATGGATAACAAAAAAAACAAAAAACCTGGATTTTGGCAGCGGTGGCTTGCCAAGTACCGATTTGTTATCCTAAACGAAGAAACATTTGAGGAGCGTTTTTCTTATAAACTCAGCAGATTAAATGTATTTCTTGCTGTAAGTGTTATCATAGTTCTGCTCATTGCAACTACTTTTTTAGTCATATCACGCACTCAATTAAAAGAGTACATTCCGGGCTATGACTCTTCTGAAATAAGAAGGCAAGCCATACGTAATAATTATCGTTTGGATTCACTGCAGCTGGCGTTGTTAAGAAATCAACGTTATATTTCATCGGTTAACAAAGTGCTAAGAGGCGATCTAGACCTTCAAGAATTGGAAACCCAGATGCGGCTAGACACCACTCAACTTGACGATGCCGCTGGATTTTCTACATCATCAGCAGATTCTTTACTCCGCGCAGAGGTTGCCCAAGACGACAAGTACAACCTATTGGCATCTGCAGGGCAAACCATACCGTTTGTTTTGTTTCCTCCAGTTTCAGGAACCATAAGCCAAGAGTTTGACTCGTCTGTAGCGCACTATGCTGTAGATGTTGTGGTACCCCGAAATACGCCTGTTAAAGCTGCGGCAGAGGGCAATGTGATTTTCGCGAGCTGGACTACCGAAACAGGGTATGTTCTTATCATTGACCACCCCTTTAATATTATATCGGTTTATAAGCACAACGCTTCACTAAACGTCCGCCAAGGCGACGCTGTCGAACCAGGTCAAGTTATTGCTATTGCGGGGAACACCGGCACCATGACAACGGGACCACACTTACATTTTGAGCTTTGGAGCGATGGTTACGCATTGAACCCTGAAGAATTTATAGACTTCGAACAATGAGCATTAAACAACTTTTCGCAAAAAAGTGGGCCAAGCGCGCGGTTAGCAGCACCAACAAATGGGCTAAAAAACCAATACAAACTCAAGAAAAGGTATTAAAAATGTTGCTTAAAAAAGCAAAAAACACGGCTTTTGGGCAAGACCATGGCTTTGCTCAAATAGACAATTATGAAGATTTTGCAAAGCATGTGCCCCTTCGAGATTATGAAGGTTTACGCCCTTATGTTGATAAGGTTGTTGCGGGTGAAGCCGATATTTTATGGCCAGGAAAACCGCGTTACTTTTCAAAAACATCGGGGACCACTTCTGGGATAAAGTATATTCCCATTTCAAAAGAGTCGATGCCGACGCATATAAAAACCGCTCAAAACGCATTGTTTCATTATATCCACCATTCGGGGAATACTTCTTTTGTTGATGGGAAAATGATTTTTTTACAGGGCAGTCCAATATTATCCAAAACCAACGGGATTGATACAGGCCGTTTGTCGGGGATTGTGGCGCATTATATTCCTTCGTATTTGCAAAAAAACCGCATGCCTTCTTGGCAAACAAACTGCATAGACGATTGGGAGCAAAAGGTTGATGCTATAGTAGTAGAAACACAGGATCAAGACATGCGCTTAATCAGCGGAATTCCACCATGGGTAAAGATGTATTTTGAGCGCCTTAAAGCCAAAACCAATCAACCAATAAAAGATATTTTTCCAAACTTTTCACTCTTCGTATACGGGGGAGTAAACTATGCGCCTTATAGATCGATTTTAGAGGAGTTGATAGGCAAGAAGATTGACAGCGTAGAGTTATATCCAGCATCGGAAGGCTTTATTGCTTTTCAAGATCATCCTGACGAGAACGGCATGCTATTGCAACTGGATGCTGGGATTTTCTATGAGTTTGTTGAGGTGGATAAAATACACGAAGAAAACCCTCCCCGCGTCTCATTAGCAGCGGTTAAAAAGGGGGTTAATTACGCCATCATTCTCAACACTTCTGCTGGGTTATGGGGCTATAATATTGGCGACACCGTTGAGTTTGTTAACCTTAAGCCATATCGCATAATTGTTTCGGGAAGAATAAAACATTTCATTTCGGCATTTGGCGAGCACGTAATTGGAAAAGAAGTGGAACAAGCGATGGAAGAAACGTTACAAGTGTACGATGCTCGTGTAACCGAGTTTACCGTTGCACCACAAGTTACTCCTGATGCGGGATTGCCACATCATGAATGGTGGGTTGCTTTTGATAGCGCCCCAGAAGATTTGGCTACATTTGCAAAAACACTAGACCTTTCTATGCGCAAGCAAAACACTTATTACGACGATTTAATCACAGGAGGCGTTTTACGTCCATTGGTCATCAAACCGTTGCCTACAGGTGCTTTTGAACAGTATATGAAAAAGATTGGCAAATTGGGCGGACAGAACAAAACACCTCGGCTTACAAATGATAGAAAAATAGCAGACGCACTGAACAAACAGTTTTAACAAAATAAAATCATAGAATTTCCGTTCTGCCTTTGCGCAGCATAGACTTAAACAAAAAAAGCATGAGCACATCTAAACCAAAAAACACAAACGAAAGCGAAGAAATTGATTTAGGCGTTCTTTTCAACGCAATCGGGAACGGCATTTCAAAGCTGTTTAAATCGATAAGCAATATTATTTTATTTGTACTAAACACCATACTCCAGCTTGCTGTTTTTGTACGCAAACGCACCTTATATTTTGCCTTAGCCAGTATTTTAGGTCTTGCCGCGGGCGTTTTTTTAGAACGCACAACACCCCAGAAATACGTTGCCACCGCTACGGTTGAGCCACACTTTGATAGTGCCCGACAGTTGTACGGGAACATAAATTATTTAAATGACCTTGCCATTCAAAAAGATTCTGTTCAGCTGGCGTCTTTTTTTGGTATTTCTTTATCTGAGGCAGCCTCGCTAAAAAAGCTTGAAATAACTCCCTTTGTGACCAAAACAAGCTTGTTGCAGGAATATAACGATTATACGATGGGACTAGACTCCTTGGTAGCCACCGAGATGTCTTATAAGCAATACGTTAAGCAGATAAGCGACTTTGAAAGAAAAATACACATGCTTAAGGTTGAATCAACACAACAAGATGTTTTTTCAAGCTTGTTGTCTCCGCTGATTACATCTGTTTCTGAAGCAACATATTTTAAAGATCAACAAGCGACGCAGCTTGCAAATTTAGAGCTAATGGATTCTATCACACAGGTTTCGATTGTACAAGCAGATTCGTTGTTGTCTTTATTTGAAGAGGTTAGAATTGTTGAAGCCAATAAGGCTTTTTCAAATGGAACCAACCTCTATATGTCAGAGTCTACAGAAGACAATGCAGAAATAGCCTTACTCAATAGAAAAATCACGCTTTCAGAACAAATAGAAAAAATACGCCTAGACAAACTAAAGGCAAGGAATGTGGTTGATGTTGTGGCTGCTTTTCCTAAAGTAGGATACTTAGAGGAATCCTTTTGGAAAAACAAAAAGGCTCAAGGGATTGCCTCAGGCTTATTGTTGCTGGCTTTATTTTATTTAACACTTTACCTGGACACCTTCCTAAAAAGCAAAAGTTACAACGAATGAAAATTCTCATTACAGGTGGCGCCGGCTTTATTGGCTCGCATGTAGTTAAGCGCTTTTTGAAGGACAAATCCTATCATGTCTTCAATTTAGATAAGCTTACCTATGCCGGGAATCTGAACAACCTTTCAGGAATAGCGGACAAGGAAAACTACAGCTTTGTTCATGGGGATATTACAGATGCAGATTTTGTACAAAATCTATTCGAACAACATAAATTCAAACACGTCATCCACTTGGCAGCGGAGTCGCATGTAGACCGCTCCATTTCAGATCCATTAGTGTTTGCTAAAACCAATATTTTAGGCACCCTTAATCTGTTGCACAGTTTTAAGGCAACGCATCAATCAGGAGGGTTGTTTTATCACATCAGTACAGACGAAGTGTATGGTTCGTTGGGCGAAACAGGGCTATTTACAGAAAGCTCACCCTACCAACCCAACTCCCCCTATGCCGCATCAAAAGCAAGCTCCGATCATTTTGTTCGCGCCTATGCCGAAACCTATAAGCTGCCTGTGCTAATATCGAATTGCTCTAACAATTATGGCCCCAATCAGTTTCCAGAAAAGTTTATACCAGTTTGTATTGAAGCGATTGTAAAGAACAAGAATATCCCCATTTATGGCGATGGGAATTACACCCGAGATTGGTTGTATGTAGCAGATCATGCGGCAGCCATAAAAACCATTTTGGAAGAAGGGAAAGTGGGCGAAACCTATAACATTGGTGGGCTTAATGAGTGGAAAAACATTGATTTGGTAAAAGCTTTGATTCGGGAAACCGACAAAGTACTCGGCAGACCCGAGGGCGCTTCGTTACCCTTAATCACGTTTGTGAAAGACCGCCCTGGTCACGATAAGCGCTATGCCATTGACAACGCTAAAATTATGCGGGAACTGCACTGGAAGCCCGAACATACGTTTGAAGAAGGGATTGTAAAAACCATAGATTGGTATTTGTCAAACCAAGCATGGATAGACGCCATACGTGACGGCTCATATCAAAATAGTACATTTAACACATGAAAGGCATTATACTAGCAGGAGGTTCAGGCACGCGACTTCATCCGATTACCTTATCGGTGAGTAAGCAATTGATGCCTGTATACGACAAACCGATGATATACTATCCGTTGTCAACGCTTATGAGCGCCGGAATTCGAGAAATTTTGATTATTTCCACGCCAAAAGACCTTCCGCTTTTTGAACGCTTGTTAGGCGACGGCAGCCAATTGGGGTGTTCTTTTTCCTATGCCGTTCAGCCCAAACCAAAAGGTTTGGCACAGGCATTTTCAATAGGTGAATCGTTTATTGGGAACGATTCCGTAGCCCTCATTTTGGGAGACAATATTTTTTATGGCACAGGCCTGCAAACAACACTTCAAAACTGTATAAATCCAGATGGTGGAGTTATTTTTGCTTATGAGGTGCATGACCCTGAACGCTATGGGGTGGTATCGTTTGACGCATCAGGCAAAGCGACTTCACTAGAAGAAAAGCCTAAAAACCCAGCATCAAAATTTGCAGTACCAGGAATTTATTTTTACGACAACGAGGTTGTTTCTATAGCGAAAAATATAATTCCAAGTGCCCGCGGCGAACTGGAAATTACAGATGTAAATAAGGCGTATTTGCAAAAACAAAAGCTCCAAGTACAGCTACTGGACAGTGGAACAGCATGGTTAGATACGGGTACATTTACCTCGCTTATGCAAGCGGCGCAGTTTGTGCAAGTGCTGCAAGAGCGGCAAGGGCTTCGTATTGGTGCGATTGAAGATGTGGCACTTCAAATGGGCTATATCAATCAAAAGCAATATAAAACCATAACAGCTCCCTTTATCAAAAGTGGCTACTCAAAAAAGTAAGTATGCAGATAGAAGAAACAAAACTTAAAGGCTGTGTGTTGGTTACACCAAAACTTTTTACAGATGATCGCGGCTATTTTATGGAAAGCTACCGCCAATCTTGGACGGACTCATTAGGGGACTTTTCGAGCAATTTTGTACAGGACAACCAGTCGTTTTCGCATTACGGCACTATTCGTGGGCTACACCTTCAAACAAGAAAATATGCACAGGCAAAGTTGGTTCGTGTGATTTCGGGGAAAATTTTAGACATCGCCGTTGATTTGCGTAATAACTCCCCAACATATGGCCAACATGTTGCCATTGAATTGTCTGCCGAAAACAACCGCCAGCTTTGGATTCCAAAGGGATTTGCGCATGGGTTCTCGGTATTGTCCGAAACGGCAGAGGTTTCATATAAATGTGACGCCTACTACAACAAAGACGCCGAATCTGGAATTCATCCATTGGATGAAACATTAAACATAGTTTGGCAAATACCAAAAGACAAGCAACGTATTTCGGAAAAAGACTTGCTACTCCCCGCATTTAATAAGTTAAACAAATGAAACAGGTATTAGTTACCGGAGCAAACGGGCAGTTGGGAAAATCGATTAAACGAATATCGCCAAACTTTAAGGGCCTAAAGTTTGTTTTTACAGACGTAGCAGACTTAGACATCACAAATAGCGAAGAGGTTAACACTTTTTTTGAATCCAATGCATTAGATTATTGCATTAATTGTGCGGCTTACACTGCGGTAGATAAAGCAGAACAGGAGGTTGACAAAGCTTTTTTGATTAATGCAACAGCGGTTAAAAACCTTGCCGAAGCCTGCCAAAAAACAGGGGCGGTATTGATTCATATATCTACCGACTTTGTTTTTGATGGCACCAAAAGGATTCCCTATACAGAAGAAGACATGCCAATCCCGTTAAACGTGTACGGAAAGTCGAAGCTTAAAGGAGAACAGTTTGTTCAAGAAATCTTAGATAGACACTTTATCGTAAGAACATCGTGGTTATATTCTGAATATGGAAACAATTTTGTGAAAACCATTTTGCGATTGGCAGAAACAAGAGATGAAATAAGCGTTGTTAACAATCAAATAGGTTCACCGACCTATGCTGGGGATTTGGCGTCATTTTTGCTCGAAAGAATAAACAAACCCTCAAAGGATTATGGCATTTACCATTACTCCAACGATGGGAGTATAAGTTGGTATGATTTTGCAGTGGAAATTTTTAAGCAGCACAAAAAGGCTGCTCGTGTTGTACCCATTCCAACAAGTGCCTATCCCACAGCAGCTAAAAGACCTGAATATAGTGTGATGGATTTGTCGAAGGTAAAGACAATATTCGGAAGTACAATTCCGTTATGGCACCAAAGGGTCATATGATGGATAATAGCGACTTAGTATTGTGTTTGACGCCAGTTTACAACGACTGGGAGAGTTTGCAAGTATTGGCCGATGAAATCAGAACTGCATTTTCACAGTCAGCAAATAAAAAGTTTAAAATCCTAGCAATTGACGATGGTTCAACAGAACAAAACAATCATATCTTTGATAAAAAAGAGGTAGAAATCATATCTCTTAAAAAAAATGTTGGTCATCAGCGGGCAATTGCGATAGGCATACAGTATGTAAATGATAAATACCTTAATAACCAACCAACAGAAAAAAACGCAACAGGACACCTTGTTGTGCTAGACTCTGACGGAGAGGACAGTCCTTCATATATTTTGAGTATGGTTGATGCTGCTGAAGGGCGCGTTGTTTTTGCACAACGCACAAAAAGAAGTGAATCAACGTCTTTTAAACTAGGGTATTGGTTTTATAAAAAAACATTTAAACTGTTAACAGGTAAAAGCATCAGTTTTGGAAACTTTAGTGCCATTCCATTCTCGTTGTTAAAGCCGATTGCCTTAAATACGGACATTTGGAATCACTTTTCTGGTAGTATAATTAAATCAAGAATTCCATACGTTACGTACCCAACTGTCCGTGGAAAAAGATATGAAGGAAAGTCTAAAATGAACACGACAAACTTGATTGTTCATGGGTTAAGCGCGGTATCGATTTATTTTGACGTTTTGTGTATAAGGCTGTTGAGGTTTTCGTTAATTGCTTTAACTTTTTGCTCTATCGGGGTAGGATATATTTTCTATCAAAAGATTTTTACTGAAAACGCGATTCCAGGATGGGCATCGAGTCTGGTTCTGATAATTTTTTCTATAATAATTCAACTCTTTTCAGTCACATTTGTGGTTTTATTGTTCCAGTTAAACACCCGAAAGAGAATTGAGGCCCCAGATGAACACCTTTTCAAAAAATTTCTCGACCAAAATGAAGCATAGTATTAATTTAAAGCAAATAAAAAGGCATTGGGCTTTATTGACAATTTTAGCCGTAGCTGTTATTTTACGATTCTATGAACTTGACTTCCAAAGCCCCTGGCTAGATGAGCTACATACATTAATTGAGACAAATCCAGAATTATCATATAAAGAGTTTTATGACTTAATGCTATATAGAGAACAAATGCCTCATCTATATTACATTCTCGTTAGAATTGCTAATGTGATTTTTGGCGAGACGTTATTTGGAATACGGGCATTTTCTGCTTTTATTGGGACGACTTCTGTTTATGCCATATTTCTTTTAGGAAAGGAGTTATACTCCAAAAAAGCGGGATACATTGCTGCAATACTCTTAGCGATTAACCAAACGCATATTTTTTACTCCCAGGAAATTAGACCCTACATTTTACTTTGCTTATTTACATGTGTGTCTTTTTTGTTTTTAATTAAATTTTTTAAAAGACAAACAACCAAAGAAGCTGTCTATTACGGTCTTTTTGCTGGGCTCATGATAAGCACACACTTTTTTGGGCTTTTTGTTTTGGTTTCTCAGGTAGTTTTATTGGCAATTTTTTTGATGTCGTTTAAAGACATTAAAAGAGTTGTAGCGCTATCGTCTATTTCAGGGGGAGTTATTTTGCTATTATTTGTTCCTTCAATTCCTGTTTTGTTAAAGGTTTCAAAGCTTTCGTCATTTTGGATTCAACCCGCCTCCCCAAGATTTTTTTTAGAAACGGTAAATGGTTTTTTTGGTAACTCAGAGTTTTTACTTTTTATAGTTTTTATCTTAACCACAGCGTATTTTCTTCGACCTTTTTTTCAAAATGAGCAGCAAAAGACAGACGCTGCATATGTGTTAAGCCTTAAAGTTATCCTAGCGTGGTTATTTGTAATATTTATGATTCCTTACATAAGGTCTTATACAAATGTTCCTATGCTCATTTCTAGATATTTTATAAGCGCTCTACCTGCGGTTCTAATTCTCATGGCTATTGCGATGTCTTTTCTTAGAGCAAAGCAGCTGTTTGTACTGATACTTTCGATATTTATTTTTTCTTCGGCTGTTGACCTTTTTATAATAAAAGATTATTATGGCAGGGTAAATAAAACGCAATACAGAGAGATGACAAATGCAGTTAAAACGCTTAACCCCCAAAATCATGTTATTGTTTCGCCTTGGGCTTGGCATATAGGATACTACTTAGACAGACCACAGGACATACTTGTCCAAAAAACATTAGACGAGTATGTATCAGAAATGAGTAACGGTGGCTTAAATTTTAAGAGCTTTTGGTTTTTAGATGCGCACTTTAGCCCGTATAGAGCTTCAGCATCAACGCAGAAGTTTTTAGATGAAAACTTTTACATGATTGATAAGGTTGAGTACTTTGATATTTGGGCAAGACATTACTTATACAAAAACAATAACAAAATCAAGCCGTTAGCACTAGATGGGTTTTCACCTAATTTTCATAGCGGCCAACCAGTATTAAAGTTGATTTCTAACACAACAATTTCTCAATCTATACAATTAGAAAAAGGGAAATATAGGCTTATTATTGAGGCCAAGAGTATTCCTAACCCACCAATAAAAAATGAAAACGCACATTTAGATGTCTTAATCAATGAAAAACGTCTAGGGGGCTTCTACGCAAACTCAGACGAGTTTTCTTTAAAATTGTTTGATGTAAATGTAGAAAAGGCTGCCCAAACTGAAATTTCTCTAACATTTGGCAACGATTTTTTTGATGATTATAGCGATAGAGATCTTATTATTAAAAGCATTTCACTTGAAAAAACGCAAGAATGAAACAAATAACGCACATTCAGCACGTTGTGCTCTTTTTCCTTGCATTAGCAGTTTTGTCCTGTAAGGGCACAATAGCCACAACCACCGATGTATTAAGCAGCTTAAACCCCGACGAAAGTCTTGCAGAAGTATTTGAAATTCAGCTAAAAGCAACCGTTAATCACAATGACGAGTTTAGAATTTATTACACCGCAAAAGGAACAACAGAGTTTAGCGAGAACCAAGTAATAAGAGTCAAAATAGTAGGGCTTTCAGAAGAGCAAACAATTATATATAAATTCCCATTAGGTATATACCCATCAAACTTGAGATTCGATTTCGGGCTTAATAGTAATCAACAAACTACAGGTATAAATGCCATGATATTTATTGACGGACAACAAAAGAAGGTCATTGACGGAAAGAATCTCCTAGAGTATTTTTCAATTTTGTATGGGACAGGGAAATTCGATAAAAACGCAAAACAATTACAAAGATTAAATGAGCAGGGCCTGAGCCCTATAATCATTGCTAAGAAGAAACTGATTAAACAGATTTTCCACAATCAGAAAGATCAAACACAAAACGTAAACCAAAGCTAAAACTAAATCTTCATTCAAAAATGATTCAGATTCCCAAGGACTTACGTTACTTTTTCTCTGGCTCCATATATTCAGGCCTGAGTAGCTTAATAGGCCTACTTGCACCTTTAATAGTTTTACCGCACATAATTAATACTATTGGCTTAACCTATTATGGTATTTCAGCGGTTGCTTTTACGGTTTCCATTTTTTTGTCTTTAGTTGTAGATTTTGGATTTAATATTTCATGTGTCAATAAATTATCAAAAACCAAAGAAAATAAATCGGCAATTATTTCAAATGTTATTTATGCAAAAGCACTAATTTTCTTATTGCTCATTGTTTTAGCTATAATTAGTTATTTGATACTATTTGATTCAAAGATTGAACAGAAGGTTTATCTAACTTCATTAATAATTCCACTTACCTCTGTATTTAATATGAGTTGGGCGCTCCAGGGCTTGCAACGTATAAAAGCATGGAGCATTTTTCAAAGCATAGGCTTTATTATTTATGTTGTTGCTACATTTTTATTGATAAACTCCCCAGATGACGTATTATTCGTGAATTTGGCATATGGAATAGGTTTTTTATCCTCGGGATTTTTTTCCCTAATCTATCTTACGACTAGTCATAAGGTTTTTTTAAGTAGGCTTAAAATTAGAGCTGTACTAGAAGAGATAAGAGACAGCTACCACTTTTTTTTATCGAATGTTTTGAGCTATGCCACACTATTTTTTTTAGGCCCATTAACTGGAGCTATAATATCTTATGAAGCTGCGGGGATCTATAGTATTTTAGAAAAAATCTATCAGCTTATGAGGAAACCACTTTCTATCTATCAAACACTTATGTTGCCCAAAATATCTGGAATTTTGGAATTTGATAGATTCCGCGCACTTTCATTGATACGCAAAACATATCCGTTTGTTGTCTTCTTAATATTAATTCAAAGTGTAGTAATTTTCTTTTACAAAGAAGAAGTAATTATCTTCTTTACACTAGACAACGTAGAGCTGCTTAACCGACTGCTTTCAATCTCTTTTGCCGGAATACTAATGGTTATGGCAAATAGCCCCATAGTGCTCCTTTTAATGGCCTTGGATAAAAAAAGAACTTTAATGTATTTCTCGCTTAGCGGTTTTGTTTTAGGGGTCATTTTGGCAGTCCCTTTAATAAAAACATATGGCGTTCTAGGGACAGTCTATACACTATTATTTATTGAGAGTTATTTTGCAATTTCATTCGTTTTTGTTGTAAGAAAAAAGATGGATACAATAAAATAAACCATAACCAAAACAAAAAACATTGTTAGGAACACAAAAAGCGCAAAGATTATGTCAAAAAACACAAACAACACAATGATTAAAAAATGCATTGTCTGCCATAATGAAACTTCAAGCACAATGGAGGTTTCTGAAATGATGTTCGGAACTAGAGATTCGTTCAATTATCGGGTTTGTAGACATTGCGGGAGTTTAACTATTGATGACCCCCCCAAAAATTTAAACACGTATTACCCAAACAACTATTACTCTCATAAAAAAGCTAAAAAAAGCAGCAAACTAAAACTGCTATTACAAAAAGTTAAAGATTGCCATAGTTTAAATAAAAAAACTGTTTTAGGGGATTTTTTAAATCTTATCTTTGGTGAAGATTCTAACTTGAAAGCAGTAGGCCTTTGTTTAAGCAACAATAAAAACCCAAAAATTTTAGACATAGGTTCTGGGACTGGACATTTTTTAAACAAAATGGATAGGTGTGGCTTCACCAAACTTTATGGCATAGACCCGTACTTGCAGCAAAACATTAAGATTGGCAATATTAAGCTCACGAAGGCTCATATTGTGGATTGTGTTAAGTCTAATAAAAAATATGATATTGTTATGTTAAGCCATGTGCTTGAACATCTAGAAAACCCATCGCAAGAACTAGAAAACATAAAAAAGTTGCTCAACGTAAACGGAAAAATAATTATTAGAATTCCCATAAGCTCATCAAGAGCTTTTGAAGTATTTGAAAAAAACTGGTTTCAAATTGATGCACCACGACATTTTTTTGTTCCTTCTCTGGAGGGAGTTTTAGCATTAGCCAGAACGCATAATTTAAAAAAAAACCATTTTTACTTTGACTCAAATTACACACAATTTGTAGTTAGCAAGAAATATTCAAAGGGCATTCCATTAATCAATCAATCAAACCCTACGATATGGAATAAAATCTATTACTCTATAATTGCAAAAAAATTAAATAAGTCAAACAAGGGAGATCAGGCAACATTCATTTTTTCAAAAACATTAGATGTTTAAAAGATTTTTTGTTTTAAAGACTAGGCTTGTTAGATAAAACCCTTAAAAACAGCAAGCAATAATGTCAATCCAACTTTCTGTAATTATAGCAAATTATAACGGCGAAGTTTTCTTAAAAGACTGTATAGAGTCAATACATACGCACTGCGCCACCATTTCCCATGAAGTTATACTGGTTGATAATAATTCGCAAGACAACAGCTTAGAGCTTGTAAAAAAACTTGGCGTTCCAATTAAAGTTGTCAAGAACAACGAGAATATTGGATTCTCAAGGGCCAATAATATTGGCGTCAAAGCCAGCTGTGGGCATAACATACTTTTGCTAAATAACGACACTATACTGTGCGACAATATCACTGCAGCTCTCAACGTTCTCAAAGATGAAAAAGTCGGAGTTGTTGGCATAAAAATGTTAGGGCGGAATAAAGAGTACAGAAAATCAGCTGGGAACTTTGTTTCTCTATTGAATTTGATCAAACTATCTCGTATGATGAAAACAAATGGAAGTTTTTCGAACGGAAATTTTGAAAAGAAACATTATTCAGTTGACTGGGTAGAAGGGTCTTTTTTATTAACGAAAAGGAAATATTGGGACATGGTAGGTGGTCTTTCAGAAGATTATTTTATGTATTTTGAAGATGTGGATTTTTGTAAAAAAATAAAGGACAATAATTTAACCATACGTTACTACAGTGCTATATCATATATACATTTTGGAGGATATACAAGCTCTCGCTCAAAAATATTAAACGAAAGTTTCAAAAAATTTGTTAGAAAGCATATACCACAACCAAAAAAAAGCCTTTATCTAATGTTGTTAAACCTTAAACAAGCGATAAAAAATGGTTAGAATGATTTTTAATTACTGTTTAGTAAAATTCAAAAAAAACCACGTTGTTTCAAAAAAGATTACCAACAAACAAATCCTGGCAACGCTATTTTCCCCAATGAGATTGCTTGTTAGAGTCAAATTAAGAAATGAAAAAAACACAAAACTCGTTAAGGCTTCTACAATTCAAGAACGCGTTCATGTTGATGGATATGCAAAACAAAAGGTCTCTTATGGTAATCGAGCTAATTCTGAAGGAATAGAGACAGGAAATAATATTTGGGCCGGAGTAAAAGCAACTTTTTTAGATGGATGCAAAGTATCAGACAATTCAATTGTCGCGTCAGGTGCTTTAGTAACCGACAAGTTTTCATCTGGTGTCGTTATAGGTGGTATTCCAGCTAGAGTTATTAAGGAATTATGAAGAAAACAGTTCTGTTTTTTCATCAATCTGC
>ERZ1047472.812-NODE-812-length-26517-cov-6.453178_pt1 | contig 26517 bp, 21 predicted proteins | sample MGYA00383095_ERZ1047472 | MGnify/ENA primary metagenome ERZ1047472 (study PRJEB29581, sample SAMEA5548365) | metagenome | biome: marine; feature: coastal; material: water | depth 1 m | study: Short-term variability in the microbial, nano- and picoplankton dynamics... | reverse complement strand
AAAATTTTCTCTGTAAAATAATCTATTATGGTTGTTTTTTTTGAAGAACTGAAATTTTCTTTTTTTTTAATAAATGAAGATATTTTACTAATTTTGGGGTTATCATGGTAATTAAAAACATAAAACGAATTATTGCTCTTTTTTTATGGGGGGTTTTGTTGTTTCCGTCCTTATTAGATGTTATACATCATTGTGAAACACACGTTCATTTTGAATGTAGTGAGCAAAAAGCACATCTTCATCAATTGGTCACAGATTGTGATATTTGCGACTTTAATTTACTTAATTTTAATTACGACCTAGACAACCGTGATAAATTAGATCAACCCGAAATTTTTATAAATTTAAATGCTTTTTACAAGGCCCCCTTACTCCTATCATCTCTCAACCAAAGTACACAACTGCGCGCACCTCCTGTGATGAGTTAAAGATACTCTTCTTTTTCAATAACACACACAAAACTTTAAATGCGTATTCTCATTAGGGTAGCAATGCTTTTTATAAGCTTTGTATCAAGCTCTCAAAATTGTAATAATTACGTTTCGGGTAAGGTCACTGACCTACACGACGGATCCTTATTGTCTGGAGCGACCCTGGTTTTCAACGAAATAAACAAAACTGTTCAAACGGATATCGAAGGCTATTATATCATACCAGACCTTTGTAAAGATGAGGTTTATAGCATAAAAATTTTCCACCCTGCTTGTGAAACCATGCGCTTTAGACTCAAAGTGTCTGGAAACATGACCCGTGATTTTAAATTGGAACACCACATTGAAACACTCAACGAAATTATTGTAAATGGAAAAGCTTATGAGGAAAACAGCAGTTCTGTTTTTGAAAATGAAGTTACAACTCAAACATTAGAACAATTCAGTACAGCTTCACTAGGAGACGCCATTAAATCCTTGAGTGGGGTATCCTCCATAAACAAAGGCAATGGCATCGTCAAACCCATAATTAATGGTCTACACAGCAGCCGTATCATTATGATTAACAATGGAGTTCGAATGCAGGACCAAGAATGGGGCAAGGAACATGCGCCCAACATTGATGTCAATGCCGTTGGTAGACTAACTGTTGTTAAAAGTGCGAGTGCACTGCAATACGGTGGTGATGCTATGGGCGGAATTGTTATCGCTGAAGGATTGAAAGTTCCTGTGAAAGACACGATTTATGGAAAAACCATACTTTCTGGGGCTTTGAATGGTCGAGGTGGCGTTTTGACTTCACAGCTTACAAAAAGCCATAAAAATGGTTGGTATGGGACAGCACAAGGCACACTTAAACGTTTTGGAGATGTTGAAGCTGCAGACTATGTGATGAGTAATACAGGCCTTATTGAAAAAGACCTGTCCCTAAAACTTGGGCTTAACCGCTTTAATCATGGGTTGGAAGCCTATTATGCCTACTACAATACAGAAATTGGAATTCTGCGATCATCACACGTCGGTTCTGTTTCAGATCAAATTAGAGCAATTAATAGCAACATCCCTTTGGTTGTTAGTGACTTTACTTATGACATCGACTATCCAAGTCAAGATGTTAAACATCATCTAGCCAGAATAAAGGCATTTAAAAAATTTAATGGTTTTGGAAAATTGAGTTTTCAGTACGATTACCAAAACAATAGACGCCTTGAATTTGACATTCGAAGGGGAGATGACAGAAATACCCCTGCCCTAGACTTGCGGTTAGACACCCATACCGTCTTGATGGACTATAAAATCGATTATGAGGATTTTGATTTTAAAGCTGGTATTATGGGGCGCTTTCAAAACAATTTCGCCAATCCATATACTGGGGTACGAAGATTGATTCCAGATTATGATAAATATGATTTTGGAGTCTATTCAATTGGAGTTTACAAAATTAACGATAAATGGCAGTTAGATGCTGGTGTCCGTTTTGATTACGTTTATATGAATGTATTTAAGTTTTACAGAAATTCGTTTTGGGAAGAACGGGGTTACGGAGCTATATTTCCCGAGATTGTCGTGGAACAAACTGTAAGTCAAGTTTTAACAAACCCAAAATTAGATTTTAATAATTTCTCAGGAACATTAGGCTTTAAATATAAAATTAATAAAAATTCTACACTGTTTTTCAATCACGCCATGGCTTCAAGAGCACCGAACCCCTCTGAATTGTTTAGCGAAGGCTTGCATCATGCAATCGCTCGGATCGAACTAGGTGATCTGAGTTTTAAGTCTGAAGTCGGACATAAAACATCTTTTACCTACGAATTAAGCAATAAGAACTTTAATTTGACTGTCAACCCCTTTATAAATAACATCCAGGATTTTATTTTGATGGAACCAACCCGAATTAGCCAAACTTTAAGAGGTAATTTCCAAGTATGGGAATACCGTCAAAGCAATGCTCAGCTTATGGGAGTTGATGTTGATGCCGCGTATAAGGTCTGCAATAATTTTAATATCACGCATCAATTATCTATTGTAAAAGGCTATGACCGCACTAGAGATTTACCGCTGATAAATATGCCGCCAGTTAGTACAAAAAATGAAATTTCATATAAAAATGAAGGCTTCAAGAATTTGAAAATATCACTGCAAAGTGAATATGTTTTTGCCCAAAACGAGTTCCCAAATAATAATTTTGAAGTCTATCTACCAGTATCTGAAACAACTGAAGAATTAGATCTAAGCACACCCCCACCAGCCTATCATTTACTAAATCTAAATATGAGTATGGATTTCAAAACCTCAAAAAAATCAACTCTAATCTTAGGATTAGGGATTGCTAATTTATTAAATACTTCCTACAGAAACTACCTCAATCTTCTGCGATTTTACTCAGATGATTTGGGTAGGAATTTTTTACTAAACCTTAAATTCAATTATTAATTTTTAAAATAACAACAATGAAAAAGCAAATTCTATTATTACCAATTTTGACACTATTATTTATGTTCACTAACTGTACAGACGATTCAGATTCCGTTAACGAAGAGGAAGTCATCACCACAATGACGGTGACTTTGACTCCAGTCACTGGCGGTACAAATGTAGTTCTCCAAACTAGAGATTTAGATGGTGAAGGAGGAGAAGATTCAGTTGTAACTGTTTCAGGGCCATTAACATCAGGGGAATCTTATAGCGGATCAATAGTATTGTTGAACGAAACAGAAGATCCAGCTGAAAATATAACTGAAGAAATACAAGGAGAAAAAGAAGAACATCAGTTCTTTTTTGTTGCAGGAGGCAATCTTGATATCACCACATCTTATGATGATGAGGACATGAACGGAAATCCCGTAGGATTAAGTTTTACATTAACAGCTGGATCTGCTAGTGATGGAAATTTTACTGTTATCCTTAAACACGAACCAACCAAGCCTAACACAGGCATAAATGATGCAGGTGGTATTACTGATATTGAGGAAACTTTCGTAATTACAGTTCAGTAATATATGTTAGATTAGTCAAAAAAACCCAATGCGATGCATTGGGTTTTTTATTACAATATTTTTAATTTTTATTCTTTGGCTTCTGGTTCTCTTGAGTAAGCATAGATCATTTTGATCTTACCATCAACAAATTGTATGTCATGAACGAGATGGAGTAAGGTTTCATTACCCTCAGCATCTACGTCTTTTAGGTCATCCCCAGTAGTCAACCACTGTGTCATTTCACCAGTTTCATCAACACCAGCATTGGCAATCATCCACTTGGTTTTCCATTTTGGAGATGAAGCATCAAACCAACCTTTTAATAATGCCTGATGCGCCTCATTCCCTTTGACAGCTCTACCGTCAAAAATATAGGCCTCCCAATCATCGGTATTCATGGCTGCAATTTTATCTAAATCCTTTTCATTGTGCGCTTTAATGTATTCCAACCAAATTTGTCCGTTTTTGGTTTCTCCAGCAAGTACGTCTGTGGTTTCTCCATTGTCAAGATTCCAAGTTCCAATAACAGCTGGATCTGAAGCTATGTTAATTTCTTTTTTAACCACTGTATCGCAAGACAAAAACATAAATGCGAATAGAGTGGAATAGACGATATTTTTCATTTTTAATATATTTTAAATTAGCAACTTAAATGTATGAAAAAAATAGTGATTTAGGCTCCAAAACACAATTAATAAACCCCCATTGGCATTGTCGCTCCAGCGGAGGCTGCCTGTTGTTTCCACTGTATTATTAAATAGGCATAAACTAAAATTTCATAATGTAAATTATCAGAATCGTCAAGTTCAGCATTATAAACACCTTTCCATTTTTTGTAGGCATATTGAATGGATAAAATAACTTTACCCTCTTTATTGAGAATAATGTACTTGGTGTCACTTTTAAACCAGCCTTTGGGTTTTTCAACCGACATGGTATAGCGGTTTATTTCTTTTTTGTGTTTACAAATTGAAATGGAATTATTGCCAGACCAACTGTGAATGATACGACCTTTATAAATACCACTTTGATAAATCTGATGATCTAGGCTCCAAAAACTATTCTTTTTTATTACATATGATTTATTGTTGAAAAAAAAAGAGGCTTTTGAGGAATACCATTTGGGTTTGATAACTTGAATAATGGTTTCATTGTTTTTGACAATTTTAAAATCTCTGTTGTTTTTTTCTGGGATGATTTTAATGTGCATGGTGTGAATCTTAATCTATGCCAACTCAAAAAGCATTTATAAATATAAATAAAAAAAATCCCCGCAAATGCGAGGATTTTTTTAATGAGAATTTCGAAAAACTTACTGTTTTAGGATTCTAACGGTCTCCGTCTTATTTCCAATGGAAACTTGAACGAAATAAACACCCGTTCTCAATGCAGCCATATCAACCAAACAGTTTAAACTGTTTGGACTTTGACGTGAAACAACTTGACCCAACATATTTAGTACAGCAATGTCATCAACACTCGTCTGAGCGTTGATCGTCAATTGGTCATTGACTGGGTTAGGGAAGTATGTAAACTGAGATATTTGAGAGTTGTTAATTCCAAGTGATGAAGAAGTGATACTGAAATTGTCAATATTAAAGTAATAATCTTCAGCATCATCAGCAGTTCCCTCACTCGCGTGTATTGCGAATCGAGTATTGGAAGCGAATCGACCATCGATAGATGATACTAGTGGAATTTCACTCATGCTAACAAATTCATTTCCTAGATTATCCGCTGCAGACCATTGTTTTAGAATAGTCCATGTAACTCCATCAGTTGTCATCACAAGACTAACTACGTCATCAGATCCCATAGAAATCTCTCCACCACCATTATAAGCGGTGACTGATACATCCAAGTTAAGATAATAAACTTGTCCACTTAAATCAAATTCTGGTGATATTAACCAATCAATGGTATCAGCGTTCCACAAGTTAATTCTTGCATAAGTAGGAGCCAAAAAGTCGTCATATGACCAGCCTGCGGAAGTACCAGAGGGACCATCAGCAATAGTACCTGTTGCTTGAGACCATAAATCACCTGGGAATGAACTAAAATCATTAGTATAATCAGGAACAATCGGAAAAGCTGTTGTAGTAAAATCCAATGGCCCAGCATATTCACTATTGCCGTCTTCACATACATTCACTACATAAACACTATATGAAGTTGTTGGATCTAGATATCCCGTTAAATCAAGAGTTGTTGATGTGTAAGGTTGTACATCTCCAATAACATATACAGAAGGTTCTTCAGCTGTTCCAGTATTTGGAGTTCCCTGAGCAACACCACCTAGCTGAATTTCAATCATAAATCCTGTGCCATCAGAAGCCCAATTAATTAATGCGCCTGTAGGACTTATACCTGTGGCTGTTAAATCTGTTGGCGTAGGGCACGAAGGTGCTTCAGCAACCTTAAGGTTGTCAATATGTGGGTTTGAATACCCATAATCACTCGTTACTCTAAATCCAATATTAATGGTTTCATTAGCGTAAGCAGAAAGATCAACAGTTACCTCAGTCCAAGTTTGTGGTTGTTCCAATGTAGATACAACTACTGCACCTGTTCCATTATCAACAACAACTTCAACTACATCAGTTCCACCTGAATCTGTTCCTGAATCTACAAAGTCAAAAGTTAAATTAGGTACAGTTAATGCACTTAAATCTATACTAGGAGACATCAAAGTTGATTCACCTAAAACAGTTGAATAACTATAGCTATTAAAGAATACTGCCGATACACCTTCTGTAACTGAACCTGGGTTTGGTGTACCAAAGCCGGGGTTAGTTCCATCACCTAGTTGCCAAGGTGCAGAAGAGTTGTCATTAGTCCAACAGGCTAAATCTTCAAAACCGTTAGAGTAAGGCGCTGCAAAAGCAGCACATTCAGTTGTAAATGTTAATGGACCAGCATATTCACTATTACCGCCTTCACATACATTGACTACATACATGCTATACTCAGTGTTTGAAGCTAAATACCCTACTCCAGTATCCGGATTAATTCCAGTTAAATCGAGGGTTGTTGCTGGGTAGTTAGTTACATCTCCTATAACATATCCACCTGCAGTCCCCTGGGCAACACCACCTGGCTGAATTTCAATCATAAATCCTGTACCATCAGAAACCCAATCAATTATTGCTCCTGTAGAATTTATACTTGTAGCTGTTAAACCTGTTGGCGTCACGCACGAAGGTGCTTCGTCTATGGAAACATCATCTAAAGTTATACCATAACCCCAATCTGAAGAACCTTCAAAACCTATGTAATAATCAGCACTTGGATTAGGTAAAATTATTTCAACTTTTGTCCAATCTGTAGCCACTGTCGTGTAAGTTTGAATTAATGTCCATTCACCAGATGCTGAATCCTTGTAATAAATGGTTAAATCATCAATATCTACACCCCAATTTACAGTAGTATAATAAAAGGTGAGCATTGGACTTGCAAAGGATGTCAAATCTTGGCTTGGTGTTGATAGAACAGAAACACCATCGTATGAGGAAATTTTAAATAGGGCCATTGCTTCTCCAGTTCTTGGTGAAACACTAGAATTCCCGTTAGTAGTAGCACCGGAAACCCAAATCCCGTCGGACACTGTCCAACCTGTTGGTAACTCTGTTGTATCAAAGCCCTCATTTAATTGAGCCGTAAGTTGTGTAGAAATTGCCAATAAAAGCAGTAAAGTAATTTTTTTCATAGTTACAAATAATTAGTTAGTTTATAAAAATAAGGTTTGTATGATAAAAATCATTGAGATTTCAATATTTATCGACGAAGTGTTTAATATCTTAGATGAAATGGTGAACAAAAATGATATTGAATTTATATCTGAATGACTAACATATGATTAGCCGTATGATTAATACGGTAAATAGTAAGTGGTCAGTAATAACAATAAAACTGCAGTGAAGTTTATGATTAATCTTAAGGCTTTTTATTCAGCGGCCCATTTAGTAAGCCTTAAGATTTTATAGAAAATTTCGGTGTTGTCATATATCCCTGAGAATGTCTCAGCGCCTGGACCGTATGCGAATACTGGAATCAAAGTCGCCGAATGCCCTCCAGTTGAAAAACTTGGATCAATGGTTTTGTAATCATCACGAATATTACCATTGAGATCAATGAATTTTTTACCTGAAAGTGTAAAACCACCTGTTTCATGGTCAGAAGTTACAATCACCAAAGTTTCTCCATCTTTTTCTGCGAAATCTAAAACGACTCCTATTGTTTCATCAAAATCTATAAGCTCAGATATTAAATATTCAGCATCATTCGCGTGTCCGCCCCAGTCGACTTGAGAACCTTCAGACATCATGAAAAAAGGTTGGTCGTTCTGATTTAAAAATTCAATCCCAAGCAGCGTTGCATTCTTTAAAAAATCGCCTCTTCCGTCAAGCATCTTAGGCATGGACTTATCTGCTAAAAGGTAGGCTAATTTGTTTTTGTTTTTAATGGTTTTAAATGCGTCTAATTCTTTAGTATTCAACGTAAAACCTTTAGAACTTAAGATATCAAATAGGTTTTGACGCTCTATACCATGAGAAAAATAATTTATACCACCACCAGCAAAAAAATCTACATCGGACTCAGAGAGCTGTTTTGCAATTTCGTTTTCTTGGTTGCGACTCTCAACATGAGCATAAAAGGATGCCGGAGTGGCATGGGTTATGGAGGATGTTGAAACTATCGCGGTTTTAACCCCATTGGCTGAGGCGATTTCAACAAGATTTTCAGCCCTTGTAAAATCATCCAAAACACCGATGGCACCATTATAAGTTTTATTTCCAGTTGCGAATGCCGTGCCACAGGCCGCAGAGTCGGTAATATCACTATCAGAAGAATGCGTTTGAATAAGTCCAATGTGCTTAAAACGAGAATAATGAACCGAACTATTTTTAAAGTAGTAAGCTGAAGAAATCTGAGAAAGTCCCGCACCATCACTGATTAATAAGATGACATTCTTTGGGGATGAGCTTGGGCCTTTTAATACAGCTGAATTATTACAATTTATAAACAGAAAAACGCTGAAATAGATATAATTTAGGGAAAATTTTGTCATGGTCGTTTATACTAATTGTTGACTACAAAATTACCAATATAAATCAACAATTATCGCCGTCTCATACGGTTATTTCTAAATTCAAGCATTTTATTTTGAATTAAATCTTGATATTCCGATTTAGCAAGCACATCTCCTTTTCTAGGAGCTTTAATTTCAATTTTTTCATTTGGATTTAAAACAATCTTGGTACACAACATGGTTGTGTCACCAGCACTTACCTCTAAAATCAACCCAGGGAGCCCCCAATAATCAGAGGGGCCATGACGTACTGGAATTTGTGGTGTATACCAAGCTTCAACTTGAGTTACGTCTACTTGTGTTTCGCTAACTTCATCGGATTCAATATCATCACTGGGAACTCGCATGCGACTCCAAGAAAAAGAATACCATTGTAAATCATCTGTTGGGATAAACGTGGTGGCTTTGTAGCATGTATAATTGCCAATTTTCTTTGCGGCACTGCCCAAGGTCCATTCGATAGGTTGAAGGACGTCTTTGATTAAAAATTTCTTTCCGTAGAATTCTTGCTGCTGAATTTGTGAATTGGTTTTTACGTTCTTGTAATTTTCTCCTGCAGCGAAGTTTTTACCCCAGGAATCTGTAGCCCCAGAAATCGCATCTAGCTGTTCTTCTTCAATAAACAAAGAGGCTTCTTTGTCAAAGGTCAATGTAAATTCTTTTTCCAAACGATTTTTAAGACGAATCGCAATGTCCTTTTTTTGTGCCTCACTCATTCGGGCCCCCCAGCGACCCAATTCTAATCTTGATTTTGACATATAGAAAGCTTGTCCTTGAAAGTCTTCAATTTTAGTTTCCTGAAGACTCCCAAAAATAAGGGGTATTGTCAAAAACCAAATAATTTTATAAAAGTAAGGTATCATTTGTGTAGTATATATTTAATTTATCTAACAATAATAAAACAAACCCATCAATTTAATATTTGGTTTATCAAAAAATTAACAAAGCTAATTAGTTGATAAGTCAAAAAAAAAGTTATAAAATTAATTAATTTTTTGGAAGGTCGTTGTCATCCTTTAAAGGCAAGTCCGAATGCCCCATAAGATAAGTGTCAATATGATGTGCAGCCTGTCTACCTTCGGAAATCGCCCAAACGATTAGGGATTGCCCCCTACGGATGTCCCCAGCAGCAAAAACGCCGGCTACATTGGTTTTATAATCTTTGGTGGTGGCTTTGATATTGGTTCTAAAATCGGTTTCTAACCCAAGTTCCTTAACAATTGGGGTGCCTGGACCTGTAAATCCAAGCGCCAAAAGTACTAAATCGCAAGGCCATGTTTTGTCAGTCCCAGGGAGTTGTTTGAGTTGAGGGCGTTCACCATCTTTAAAAATCCACTCCACTTCGCAAGTCACAAGACCCGTTAAGTTTCCGTTTTCATCTCCTAAAAATTCCTTGGTTGAAATGCTCCAAAAACGCTTGACTCCTTCCTGGTGTGAAGAGCTAGTCTTCATTTTCATGGGCCAAAATGGCCATGGTTGATTGGCAGGGCGACCTTTTGTTGGTTTGCCTAGAATTTCGAAATTTGTGACCGATTTTGCACCATGACGGTTTGAAGTTCCAATACAATCTGAGCCTGTATCTCCTCCACCAATAACAATGACATTTTTATCCGTGGCCTGGATGATGGAATCAAAAGATCTTAAACCATCAACATATTCATTATTGAACTTTAAAAAATCCATCGCCTGAACCACTCCTTCTAAATTGGCACCCTTTATAGGAAGCTTGCGACGTTCAGTTGCGCCTCCACATAGTAACAAGACATCGAAATCAGATTTAAGCGTTTCAATGGAGATATCTACCCCCACCTCTGTATTGGTCTTGAATACAATGCCTTCTTCTTCTAAAATTTCAATGCGACGGTCTATAATTTGTTTTTCAAGTTTAAAATCTGGAATCCCGTAGCGCAAAAGACCGCCTATTTTAGAGTCTCTTTCAAAAACCGTTACGGAATGCCCAACTCGATTAAGTTGCTGAGCAGCAGCTAAACCAGAAGGCCCAGAGCCTACGATAGCAACAGTTTTATCTGTACGAACAGCTGGTTTTTGAGCTTTAATCCAGCCCTTTTCAAAAGCAACCTCAACTATATTTTTTTCAATATTTTCTATGGAAACAGGATCCTCATTAATGCCCAAAACACATGCCTGTTCGCAGGGTGCAGGGCAAAGTCGCCCCGTAAATTCTGGAAAGTTATTTGTTGAATGCAAGATTTTGGCGGCTTTTTCCCAATTTCCCAAATATACATTGTCGTTAAAGTCAGGGATCAAATTTCCTAGAGGACAACCGCTGTGACAAAACGGGATACCACAATCCATACAACGTGCTCCTTGGGTTCTTAGGGTCTTTTTGTCCAAAGGAATGGTAAATTCTTTATAATGTTTAACACGTTCTTTGACTGCATCATAAGACTCGTCTATACGCTTGTATTCCAAAAATCCACTAACTTTCCCCATCCTATTTCTTATTTACAAGGTTTTCTTTTTCTAGTCTAATCAATGCCTGTCTGTATTCCTCTGGAAAAACTCTTATAAAATCTTTTTGAGTCGTTTCCCATTCTTCTAGAATGCGCTGGGCTAGAGGACTCAAAGTCGCATTGTAATGATTTTCTATGAGCTGTTTGAGTTCATTTAAATCTGAGACATCAGAAAAAAGGTCTAAATTTAGGCCCTCTTGATTGCATTGTTTTTTAAATGTTTTATGGGGATCATATACATAAGCAATACCACCACTCATACCAGCACCAAAATTACGACCAACATCTCCCAAGATAACCGCGACTCCACCAGTCATATATTCACAACCGTGGTCTCCAATACCTTCAACAACGGCTGTAGCGCCTGAATTTCGAACACAAAAACGCTCACCGGCTTTTCCATTGATATAAACCTCACCAGAAGTTGCGCCGTACAAAGCGACATTTCCAATAATGATATTTTCTTCAGGAACTATAGTGGATTCATCAGGAACACGAATGGCGACTTTTGCCCCAGAGAGTCCTTTACCTAAATAATCATTGGTGTTTCCAATAACATTAAGTGTCAGTCCTTTGGTCGCAAAGGCAGCAAAACTTTGACCTGCTGATCCAGTAAAATTGATTTTTAAAGTATTATCCGGCAACCCTTGTGATCCGTAAATTTTTGAAATCTCATTGCTTAAGATGGCGCCTACCGCTCTATTTTCATTATTGATGTTTAGATCTAAAACAGTAGGTTCTTTTCTAAACAAGGCAGGATGTGCTTTGTTAATGATTTCAAAATCTAAGGCCTTTTCAAGTTGATGATCTTGATTAGAAGTATTGAAAAGCTGAACACCTTCAGCAACCTCAACTTTATGTAGAATAGGCGTTAAATCAATTCCTCTTGATTTATAGTGTGCTATGGCTTTATTGCGGTCTAATTTTTCAACCTTACCAACCATTTCATCTACCGTTCTAAATCCTAACTTGGCCATTATTTCTCTCAACTCTTGTGCTACGAAATACATAAAATTAACCACATGTTCAGGTTTGCCTTTGAACTTTTTACGAAGTTCTGGATTTTGAGTTGCAATCCCTACTGGGCAGGTATTAAGATGACAAGCCCGCATCATGATACAACCTGAAGCGACCAAAGGTGCGGTAGCAAAACCAAATTCTTCAGCACCTAAAAGACAAGCAATAGCAACATCACGCCCGGTTTTTAGCTGGCCGTCACATTCAACGACGATTCTACTTCTTAAATCATTCATTACCAAGGTTTGTTGGGCTTCAGAAAGGCCTAATTCCCAGGGCAACCCAGCATGCTTTAGAGATGTTAAAGGTGAGGCTCCCGTTCCGCCATCATAACCAGAAATAAGCACCACATCAGCTTTCGCTTTTGCCACACCCGCAGCAACCGTTCCTACCCCGACTTCTGAAACCAATTTTACATTGATTCTAGCTTCTCGGTTGGCAGATTTTAAATCGTAAATGAGCTGTGACAAATCCTCAATGGAGTAGATATCATGATGGGGAGGAGGTGAAATTAATCCCACATAGGGCGTTGAATTTCTAGTTTTGGCAATGTCAGGGTTGACCTTTGAGCCTGGCAACTGGCCACCTTCTCCAGGCTTGGCCCCTTGTGCCATTTTGATTTGTATTTCCTTGGCATTTGTTAAGTAATTGGAGGTCACACCAAAACGGCCAGAAGCAACTTGTTTTATGGCACTGTTTTTCCAGTCTCCGTTGGAATCTTTATAAAAACGTTCTTGGTCTTCGCCGCCTTCACCTGAATTACTCTTACCGCCAATGCGATTCATCGCGATGGCCAAATTTTCATGGGCTTCTTTGCTGATGGAGCCGTAAGACATGGCACCTGTTTTAAAGCGCTTTACAATATTGGTCCAAGGTTCCACCTCATCAATTGAAATGGGATCGTAATTAGAAAACTCAAACAAACCACGAATGGTCATTAGTTGTCTGGACTGATTGTTGATAAGCTCAGAATATTCTTTGTACTTCTGAGGTTTGTTGGTCCTAACAGAGTCTTGTAACGTGGCGATGGATAGTGGGTTGAAAAGATGTGGTTCTCCATTGCGTCTCCAGCGGTACTGCCCCCCTATTTCCAAGTCTAGATTAGCATCAATGTCTTTTTTGAGATAGGCACGTTGGTAGCGTTTAGATATTTCTTTTTCGAGCTGATGCAAATCGACCCCTTGAATTCGGGTGGGGGTTTTTGGAAAGTATTTGTCAACAACCTGCGTATTAATTCCAATACATTCGAACAATTGAGAACCCCTGTAGGAATTAAGAGTGGATATCCCAATCTTGTTCATGACCTTTAGGATGCCTTTTCCAACGGCTTTATTATAGTTACAAATCGCATCTTCAATATTCGCCTTGGGGTCTCTGGCTTTTACTTCATCTTCAATTATTTCATTGACCATATATGGATTTATGGCACTAGCACCATAGCCAAACAAAAGCGCGAAATGATGAACTTCGCGTGGTTCCGCAGATTCAATAATGATACTTAATTTAGAACGCTTTCCTAATTTCTGCAGGCCACTATTGATAAAAGAGCAAGCTAAGAGTGCAGGAATTGGCGCCAGATCTTTACTCACGCTTCTATCTGATAAAATGAGTATGTTAGTTCCTATATCTATTTTTTCAGAGGCTGATTTTAAAAGCGCTTCTAGGGCGTCTTCAAGGCCATTGTGTCCATTTTTAATAGGATAAACCATTGGAATGGATTCGATCTTAAAATTTGGATTGTTAAAACTTTTAATTTTGTCAAGATCTTGTTTTGAAATAACGGGATTTTGAATCTTTAATTTCTTACAATGGGAATCATTGATGTCAAAAAGATTAAAATCAGCACCGAGGGTCAAACTGATGTCTGTTATAAGCTCCTCACGAATACCATCTAATGGCGGGTTGGTAACTTGAGCAAATAATTGCTTAAAATAGTTGTAAATAAGCTGAGGGCGTTCAGATAACAGGGCCAACGGAGTATCGCTTCCCATAGAACCTATGGGCTCTTTCGCTTGGTTGGCCATGGGTAGAATGATGGTTTTGATATCTTCTTGTGTGTAACCAAATAAAACTTTTCGTTTGTCTAGGTGTTCTTGATTTAGAAAAATTGGACAATCGTTGTATGGAATTTGTTTGAGATGGATAAGATTTTCATTGATGCATTTTTGGTAGGGGTGTTTCTTAGCAATGGCTTCTTTGATTTCTTCATCATTGATGATACGACCTTCATCCATGTTGACTAAGAACATCTTGCCAGGTTCCAAACGTCCATGATATTCAACATTTTCTGGTGCAATTTCAATAACACCGATTTCGGAAGACATGATGACATAACCATCTTTAGTGACTGAGTAACGCGAAGGTCTTAATCCATTACGATCCAGTACCGCACCAATATAATTCCCATCGGTGAATGGAACAGAAGCAGGACCATCCCAAGGTTCCATGAGGCATGAATTGTATTCGTAAAAAGCTTTTTTTGAAGCAGACATTTCATCATTTTTTTCCCAAGCTTCGGGGATGAGCATCATCATCACTTCTGGTAAAGATCGCCCAGTCATTAAAAGCAACTCCACAGCCATGTCCATAGAGGCCGAATCCGATTTGTTTGGAAGAATGATTGGAAGAATTGCTTTGATATCATCACCAAACCAATCGCTTTTTAATAAAGCTTCTCTTGAAATCATTCTTGATACATTTCCTCTAAGGGTGTTAATTTCACCATTGTGACACATATATCTAAAGGGTTGAGCCAAATCCCAGGTGGGAAAAGTATTGGTCGAAAAGCGTTGGTGCACCAAAGCCAGTCGTGTCACGAACAAAGGATTGCTAAGGTCTTTGTAATATAATTTGATATCTTCAGGGATGAGCAAACCTTTATAGATAATGATTTTGGTGGAAAAACTAGGAAGATAAAAGAATTTTGATTCCGAAAGTTTAGAATTGTAGATCTCTTGTTCCGCTTTCTTTCGTGCAATAAAGAGCTTTAAATTAAACTCGAAGTGGTCCTGATTTTCGGTGGTTTTACCTACAAAAATTTGTTTGGTAAATGGTTCCGTTTTTTGGGCAATTGATCCTAATACAGATGGATCTACAGGCAAAGTACGCCAACCCAGTACTTTAAGTTCTTGATCAATGAGGTGTTTTTCAAAAACATTTTCACAATAGGATCTTTGATTAGATTTACGAGGTAAAAAAACATTTCCAACAGCATACTGACCAAAATCTGGGATTGAGAATGCACATTCTTTTTGAAACAACTCATGAGGAATATCCATTAAAATACCAGCACCATCTCCTGTTTTACCATCGGAACTTACAGCACCTCTATGCTCAAGACGTTCTAAAATTTGAAGCGCTTTGTGAATGACCTCATTAGACTTTTTACCCTCAAGACTACAAATAAATCCCGCACCACAGTTGTCATGCTCGAATTCTGGTAAGTACATTCCTTGCTTCTTTAACATAAATTGACTGTTTTGTTTTATGGGTAGTTAGTATAAAACATTTGTCAATATATGGACAAATAGAAAACAAATTATAAAGGTTGAGTAATTATTACGAGATGTGTAATTAATCACATTTAAAAATATTTTTAAAGCGATTTAGAAGCTTTATTTTAAGAAATTAATAATAGTTTTTTGCAATTAATAATCAAATCAAAGGCCGTTCAAAACCAAATTATTTAAAAACAAACACATTGGTTAAAATTTTGACTAAGAACAATAATAAATTTATATTTTTTGTTATATAATATTTTATACCCTATAATTTTTAGGGTTAAATATTATTAATATAATAAAAATTACAAATGTACCCTATTTATTTTAGGGTTATAATTGTAATTAATATATTTTTGGTGCGATAATTATACAAATAACCAAAAAAATTAAATTATGAAAAAGATTTTTACAATATCATTAGTTTTCTTCACAGCCATCGCGGTTGCACAGGATGATGCACCTGCACTTTCAATTGCTGGAACTGTTGATGTCTATGGAACGTTAAATAGTGAAGATGGACCTGGCACTCCTGGTTTATTGATAGCAGATCCAGAAAATGCCAATGGATTCGGTTTAGGAATGGCAAATACTATTTTCTCCTACGACGGAACTAAATCAGGTGTTGTTGCAGACTTAGCTTTTGGACCGAGAGCAAATGACGCCAACATGGCAGGCGCTATTAATCAATTATATGCTTATTACAACCTCAGTGAGTCTGCTACAGTTACTGCGGGACAATTCAATACGTTCTTAGGATATGAAGTTATCTCTCCTGCAGCAAACTTTAACTATTCTGTATCTTACTTGTTTAATGCAGGGCCATTCTCGCACACAGGTCTAAAGCTGGATTATACAGCTTCCGAGGATTTATCTTTGATGCTTGCGGTTACCAATGGGCATGCAATTACAAGCGACGTACCTAGCCCAGGCGGAGAAACTCAGTTTGGAGCTCAAATTGGATATAAAGGACAATATTTGAACTTTATTTATGGCGGGTTACAGCCTGGGGTCAATGACGGTTTATTTATTGATTACACGGGTGGTTTTGACTTAACGGATTCATTCTACGTTGGTGTCAACGCTGCATATGTTTATTCAGATGAACTTGAGGAGGGTTATCAAGGATTTGCATTGTACTTGCAAAACAGTTTTTCGGATTCATTTGCTCTAGGTCTACGTCCAGAATTTTTTACACTGACTGATGGATCTGATGGCGGAGATGACTCATCTGTAGCAGCTTTTACCCTGACTGGTAATTACAAATTAGACAGCAACCTAAATTTCATTGTTGAGGCTAGAATGGACGATTCAGATGATGGTATAATTGAAGGAACTACAGAAGACAGCATGTCAACTTTAACCTTTGCAGCTGTTTACACCTTCTAAAAAAACATTAATAATATTTTGTTTGTGATTAGAAAAAGCTCAAAAGATGTCATGTCTTTTGAGCTTTTTTTTACTATTAAAAAACTAGGCAGAATTGCGGCTGGCATTGATGATCCCATAGAGGGTGCGCGTCACAATCTTTTCAAACACCTCGATCTGTTCTTTGTCTGGGCTTTTTTGTTTTTGAAAGGCTTGTAGTTTTCTGAGCGCATATTGCTGAATGGTGAGCAAAGGCAATACAATGGATTCTCGCACATCAATAGAGGCTTTTCCGCTAGGTTCATTTTCCATCAATGTTTTGTAACCAGTGATTTTTAAAAGCAATGCATGAGTCAGTTTGAATTCCTCATAGACAATGGTCCAAAATGCACCAAACTCTTCATCCTCGGCCATGTATTGGGTCAAAGGGAAAAAAGATTTACTGAGTGACATCATGCTATTTTCTAATAATGTCTTGAAAAAACTTGAATTGTTATAGAGCGCAATCACTTTATCGAGCTCGCCTCGAGACTCAAAGGCCTGTATGGCCGTACCAACCCCAAAAAAACCAGGCACATTTTGCTTGAGCTGACTCCACGAGCCAACAAATGGAATGGCTCTTAAATCCGAAAAAATCAACGCGTTAGATTTAGAACGCTTGGAAGGTCGGCTTCCAATATTGGCTTTCCCATAGTACTTAAGGGTGCTAATGCGTTCCAAATAGGGAATAAATTTTGGATGGCACTTAAAATCTTGGTAAGCTTGGTAGCTCAGTGTCGCCAAAGTATTCATGGTTTCACGGTCTGAATCTGAAAAGCCTTTATTGTCTTCCGATTGCAATTTATTGCTCAGTCCAGAACTGATCAGTTGCTCCAAATTGTATTTTGATGATTCTGGGGTTCCAAAATTGGAACTAATAGTTTGGCCTTGAATAGTGAGCTGAACCTCCCTATCTTCAATAGTAGGGCCTAGCGAGGCGTAGAACTGATGGGTTTTTCCACCCCCACGTGCTGGAGGTCCGCCTCGGCCATCAAAAAACACAACATCAATATCGTATTGTTTGGATATAGTTGTCAAAGCTTCTTTAGCTTTAAATATGGCCCAATTGGCCATGAAATAACCACCATCCTTAGTACCGTCTGAAAATCCTAGCATGATGGTTTGCTTATTTCTTCTTGATTTCAAGTGTGACTTATAAGCTTTATTAGTATAGAGTTGCTCCATTACTTTGGGCGCGTTTTCTAAATCGGTCACCGTTTCAAACAATGGGACAATATCAATGGTAAGCTTGTCGTTGAAAGCAACTAATTTCAACATCGCATAAAGCTGCATGACGTTAAGTGCGGTCTGGTTGTTACTAATGATATAGCGATTGGCCCCCAAAGCACCATTTTTAGATTGAATGGTTTTTACAACTTGAATTGTTTTTAAGGTATTGTAAACCAATTCATCATCAAAAATTGAAATATCCAGCGTGTCATCTAAATTTGAAATAACTTCAATTTGTTCCGCTTCATTCAGTTCGTTATAATTGTCTGGGAAAATACCGTTAGACTGCTCTATACATCGCTGCACAACTCCAGAAAAAACAGTATGGTGGATGCGGCTGTCCTGACGTACATCTAAAGTTGCAAAATGAGAACCAAAAAGCTGGGTTTTATTGATCAAGCTTGAGATGTCACTTATGTATAGGGCGTGATACTCCTTGGCTAATATTTTCTTTATTTCTTTTAATTCATCAACAAAAAAGTCAAAATCAAAGAGATCCGGATTTGACAAACTGCGACCGATTGTTTGGATAAGGGCTCCCAATCGGTCTTCAACGCCTCTGAAGGTTAACTTACGTTTTAATTTTTTTAAGTCTAATACGTACTTTTTGAGCAGGGTCTTTTTAAGTAAAGAAGCGACTTTAAGGGTGGTTTCTGGAAGCACAAATGGGTTTCCGTCTCTGTCGCCACCTGGCCAAAATCCAATATTAATGATCTCATTTTTTAAGCCCTTGTTGTCATAAACGTTTTGTTGAATATAATCAAAAATAGAGCCGAAAGAATCATAGAAAACGTGCTCTAAATACCAAATAAGATTTACAGCCTCATCATAAGGCGTTGGTTTAACATGTTTAAAAAATGGGGTTTTACCTAGTTGCGCTAACAGGTTGTTGATGCGATCCATGTCGCTGTCTCTAACGGCTTCCGTCAAATCGGTAATGATCCCTAAAACTGAACCAGGGTAAAACTGAGTGGGATGGGCTGTTAGTACAATTCGGACTTTAAATTCATTTAGATAGGCTTTGAGTGCTTCAATTTTATTTTCAGAAAAAGCCTTTTCTTTTAAACTTCGCAGTGTTCCAATACCATCCATATTGTTAATAACAGGAAAGGCAGCATCTTCAATGGCATCAAAAAGTACAACCTGGCGTTCAATGTATTGAATAAACCTAAACAAAAGCTTAATCTGACTTTTCTTTGTACGTCGAGCTTGGTACTTTTGAAAAAAAGTTTCAACAATAGTAGTGGGATTTTCTCCAGCCGCATAGCCTTTTTCACAAGTTTCACGAAACAACGGCAGTAAGACCCCTGTTTTGGTAATTTGGTCAAAAGGCAATGTCATGAAGATACTGTTGTAGATTTTAAACTTCGACAGTACATTCTGCTTAAAACGCTCTAACTTTGGTTTTACAGCCATATCTCCTATTCTATTGTATCGCAAATATAAGAAAGCTCTCTTCTTTATTGATAATCTGCGGTGTGATTTGTTAATTTCTCAGAATTATGACCATAATATGATAATATTTTAAGGAATTTATTTTTTTGCTAAGAATTCAATGGTAAATAAAAATTATTATATTTAAACTTATTTTAAATAATTTATAGAAAATGTCAAATCCCAAATTTTTTGAATCGCTTTCGTTGCCTGTTATTGCAGCGCCAATGTTTTTAATATCAGGACCCAAATTGGTTATCGAATGTTGTAAAAATGGTATTGTCGGTACTTTCCCCGCGCTCAACCAAAGAACTACTGAAGGCTTTGAACAATGGGTTGTTGAAATCAAAACTGCGCTAAAAGAATTTGAAAGTGAAACGGGGAAAAAAGCAGCGCCTTTTGGCGTCAATTTGATTGTACACCAAACAAATCCTAGAGTACAGGCCGATTTGGCAATTTGCATCAAACACCAAGTGCCACTAATCATTACTTCTTTAGGAGCTGTACCGCAACTTGTTGGGGCCATTCATAGTTACGGGGGTATGGTATTTCACGATGTCATAAAAAAAAGACATGCAGAAAAAGCAGCTGAGGCCGGTGTAGATGGTCTTATTTTAGTCTGTGCTGGCGCAGGGGGTCACGCAGGAACACTCAATCCTATGCCGTTTGTCGCTGAAATTAAAAAGTTTTTCAAAAAAACAATACTATTGTCAGGATGTATCAGTAATGGTCGTGATGTGGCCTCTGCACTTCAAATGGGAGCAGATCTCGCCTATATGGGTACTCGCTTTATCAACACAAAAGAGAGTAAAGCACCCGAAGATTACAGAAATATGATCATCGATTCTGGTGCGAATGATATTGTATACACCGCCGCTATTTCTGGAGTTTCTGCCAACTTTCTTCGTCCGAGTTTAGAAGCCATGGGCATTACTGAAGAAATGCTGTCAAGGCCTAAAAAAATAGATTTTGGTAATGAACTCTCAGCCATGGAAAAAGAAGCCAAAGCCTGGAGCACCATTTGGTCTGCCGGACAAGGTGTAACAAACATCTCTGACAATCCTTCTGTTAAAGACTTGATAGATCTAATGAAAAAAGAGTTCAAAGCGGCTGTAGAAGCGCAACAGGCCTTGTTGGAAAAATATTAAACGATCAGCCTCTTAATATCACAACCGCTATTCCTATAAAAAACCCGATCTGAAGGCGTTTTAAAAGCAACTGTCTTTGCGGAGATTTCAAAAATAGTTTCGAGAAATAACTCGACAGAAAGACATAGCAACTAAAGACTGAAAATGAGGTCAGGATGAATAGAAATCCTAAAGTATAGAATTGCTTGTATAATGCCATAGTTTCGCTGAACAAAAAAGCAGGAAAAAAGGCTAAAAAAAAGATAGAAACTTTGGGATTGAGAACATTCATTATAAAGCCTTGCTTGAACAGTTCATAAAATCCATCGGATTGAACTTTTTTGTAATCTTTATTAAAATTCAAATCAGATTTATAAACTCTAATGGCCAAGAAAAGCATATAAGCTGCACCAAATAGCTTTAAAATAAAATACAAACTTTCGTTCGATTGAATGAATACCGAAAGACCAAAGGCAACTAGGCTTGTATGAATTAAGCAACCAGTCATTAGGCCCATAACAACAGCCATCCCCGTTTTTTTACCGTGTGTAGCGCTTTGTATCAAAACAAAAATATTATCAGGGCCTGGAGAAAAGGCCAGAACTGCAGTTGCCAAAATAAAAGATATTAAAATTTGGAAGTCCAAAATTAGCTTGTATTATCGATTTATAAGGGCTTTATTGATGCGTTTTACAAGACTGGGGCCTTCGTAGACGAAGCCCGTATAAATTTGCACCAAGTCGGCGCCAGCCTGTATTTTTTCAAGGGCGTCTTCCGCAGAATGAATGCCACCAACTCCAATAATAGGAAATGCCTTTTTACTGTTTTTGGAAAGATAACGAATGACTTCAGTACATTTGGATTTGATGGGCTGACCACTCAAACCACCATTGCCGATGCTTTCCACAATGGCCTTAGGTGTTTGAAGACCGGCCCTTGAAACAGAGGTATTGCAGGCAATAACACCCGCAATTTTTGTCTCGGCAATCAAACTTATAATCTCATCCAATTGCAACTTATTTAAATCAGGCGCAATCTTTAAAAGTATGGGTTTTTGAACTTCAAATTCAGCATTCAAACGTTTCATTTCGCAAATGAGTTCCTCTAAATAATCCTTATCTGTAAGCTTGGCATGACTGCCAACATTGGGACAACTCACATTCAAAACAAAATAATCCACATAAGGATGCAAGGCCTTAAAGCACTGCGCATAATCAGCTGTATAATGCGCTGGTGAGGACTGGGTGTTTTTCCCAATATTCCCACCAATAATGACCTTATTTTTGTTTTGTTTTAGATTTGAAATCAAGGCCTTAAGGCCAGCATTGTTAAATCCCATTCGGTTGATCAATCCCGCATCTGCTTTTAGTCTAAAAAGACGCTTTTTTGGGTTGCCATCTTGCGCTTTTGGAGTGACGGTTCCAATTTCTATGAATCCAAACCCAAAATTAGCCAATTCATTGTAAAGCACTGCATTTTTATCAAAGCCCGCTGCCAATCCAACAGGGTTGTTAAATTTAAGCCCAAACAACTCGCGTTCAAGTTTTGGGTGATTGATTTGAAAAAAAGCGCGAGCAATTCGTGTGCTGAAAGGAATTTTAAAAATTAATTTTAGAACTCCGAATGTAAAATAATGCACGGCTTCTGGATCGAACTTAAAGAGAATGGAACGAATAATTTGCTTGTACATGGACCGTTATTGGACTACAAAAATACATTAAATTGTTACACAAAGAAAGAACTCCAACACTTGCCACTTTGAGAAGGGATGATTATTTTTGAAAAAAGACATTCAAATGCTCGACAAGCAACACATACTTAAACGGTTTTTAAGCTACGTAAAAATTGATACCGAAAGTGACCCAAATTCCGATACAACACCTAGTACGGAAAAACAGTGGAAATTGGCCAATAAACTCGCCAAAGAACTTGAAGCCATTGGTCTCTCAGAAGTGCGTATCGATGACAATGCATATGTGATGGCTACCTTACCTTCAAATGTCAAACACGATGTGCCAGCCATTGGATTTATTTCTCATTTTGACACCTCACCCGATTTTACAGCGGCCAATGTCAACCCACAAATTGTTGAAAATTACGATGGCAAAGACATTGTTTTAAATGCCGAAGAAAACATTGTCCTTTCACCAAACTATTTTGATGATTTATTGCTTTACAAGGGACAAACTCTTATTACGACCGATGGAACAACTTTGTTAGGGGCGGATGATAAAGCAGGTGTATGTGAAATTGTTAGCGCGATGGAATATTTGGTTAAGCATCCTGAAATCAAACATGGACCGATTAAAGTTGGGTTTACGCCCGACGAAGAAATTGGTCGTGGTGCCCATAAGTTTGACGTGGCTAAATTTGGCGCCGAATGGGCTTACACCATGGACGGCAGTCAAATTGGTGAATTGGAATACGAAAACTTCAATGCGGCAAGTGCAAAAATTACCGTTCATGGAAAAATTGTTCATCCAGGCTATGCCAAAGGTAAAATGATCAACTCAATGTATTACGCTCAAAAATTCATAGAAGGTTTGCCGGCAGATGAAACGCCGGAAACTACTGAAGGTTATGAAGGTTTTTTTCATTTACACAACATTCAAGGAAAGGTTGAAAAAACAGTTTTAAACTACATTATTAGAGACCACGACTTAAAGCAATTTAAAAACCGTAAGGAGGCCGTTACGGCGCTAGTAAATGAGTTGAATAAGCGTTTTGATAAAGTGCATTTTGAAATAGAGATTAAAGATCAGTATTTCAATATGAAAGAAAAAGTAACTCCAATGATGCACATTGTAGACATTGCAGAAGCGGCCATGAAAGCCTTAAACATAAAACCACTAATCAAGCCCATTCGGGGAGGTACTGATGGCTCACAATTGAGCTACATGGGGCTACCCTGTCCAAATATTTTCGCTGGTGGTCATAATTTCCATGGGCGCTATGAATATGTTCCTTTAGAAAGTATTTTAAGTGCGACTGAAGTCATCTGTAAAATTGCAGCCTTGACCCAAGAACGCTACCAATAAAAAAAAGCTGCATCTGCAGCTTTTTTTTATAATCGACAGTATTTCTGTACTATTTTTTTGTGGGTGCATTCAATTTCTGGGTCATCTCAATGGACAGCGCAGAACGTTCAAATTTAATTTTACCAGCCAAAGTTTCAACTACACAAGAGTTGTCTTTATCATTAAGTGCAGCAATTTTGCCATGCATCCCAGATTTTGTGATGACACGATCCCCTTTTTTTAAATTGGCTGCAAATTGTTTTTCTTTCTTATTGCGCTTAAGCTGTGGCGCTAAAATAAAAAAGTAAAACACCAACAATATTAGGATTAAAGGAGTATAATTACTAATGGTTTCCATAGAATATTGCTATTAATTATTGTTTTTTAACAACTGCTGGCGCTGGCGCGTTGGGATCAGGCTTCACAAAAGCGGTAATGCGTACTTGCTCTCTCCCTTTTTCAGTATTGGTTGTTAAAGTAATTGTTTTGGAAACTTTATTGGCGCCTTTACCATTAAACTTAACAGAAAACTGAGAGGACTCTCCCGGCATCAAGGGTTCTTTACTCCATCCTTGAGGGACTGTACAGCCACAAGTGCTTTTGATGTCAGTTACAACCAAAGGAGATCGCCCTGAATTTGTATATGAAAAAACCGTTTCAACAGGTGTGCCATTTTGAATTTCACCAAAATCATGTAAGGTTTTATCAAAACTGATGGTCGGAAATACAATAGTTTGAGCATCGCGCTCAGCGGCCTTTTCAACATTGTCTTGGTTAATTTTTTCAGTCGCATTTTCTTTGCACGAATTTAGAGGCAGCATTGCCAAGGCAAAGAGAATTAAGCTTATTTTTTTCATATCATATTTATTTAGTTGTTATCAAATTGGAGGTAAATTTAATAAAATTACATTAAACCACGCCCTTTCTTATTCAGGGTTTTTTGATTTCTATAATCCTTTACAATTTTGTCCAAAACTCCGTTAATAAAAACATTGCTTTTAGGAGTTGAGTATTCTTTTGCTAGCTCAATATATTCATTGATGGTTACTTTGGTTGGAATGCTTGGAAACTCTTGAAATTCACATATCGCCATCTGAAGTAATACAAAATCAATTTTTGCTATGCGATCCTTATCCCAGTTTTTGGTTTTTGAAATAATTTCTGCATTGTAAGCTTCATAATTATCACGCGTCGCTTTCATGAGTTTAAACCCAAATGTTTCGTCTTCTTTATCTTTGAATAAATTGGGAGTAAAAAAATCAGTTTTTAACTTAGAGGTTAACCGTTTAAACAATTTAACAATAAAGGTATTGACTACTGGAAAGTCATCCACCCAGGTGATATTTTTATCTTGAAAATAGTCATAAAGTTTATTATTGGATACAATAATTTCTCTAAAAATCTCAACGACGAAAGTCACATCATTCTCTAATGAAGATTCAGAACTGCTCATAAAAGATTCGTACAAATCGCTTTTAATTAAGTCCTGGTAAATTAATTCAACATATTCTCCGTCCTGTTCCCAATATTGAATTTTATGCGATTCTAATTCAGCTTTTAAAGCGGCATCCTCCGCCAATTTTTCTAACAAAAAATTATCTACAAAACGCATGTTTGGGTTTGCGTCTTCTTGCGTTTTTATGTGCTTATTTTGAGATCTCTTTTGGTGGTCTATCGCCCTTGCTCTAAGCTTGATAAGCAAAGATGTCATTAAAAGATACAACTTGTACATATGCGCCATGCTGTTTTGCAATTGCGAGGCCGAATCCTCTTCTGTAGTGTTGGTGGTTTGCGCATACAACACTTGCATGACTTTAGCGCGAATATGACGTCTATTGAGCATAATAGAAAAGAACTTTGCGTATCAAACTGTGATTGTTTTTGTAAGGTTTGATCTAATTAGAGTTGCAAAAATAGTATTATTTTAAACTTTAGGAATTGAAAAATAGTTTTTTTATAACATAATTAATGAATCCTAAAAAGTATCTTTGTTTTGAATCATATAGATGAAAGCGCTAAGTCATATTAACAAATACTTTGTAAAGTACAAACACAAAATAATACTAGGTGTATTTATTGTGGCGTGTGCTAAGATTTTTTCATTGTTTACTCCTCAATTGATTGGCGATATCATCACCTTGGTAGCGCAGCAAATAGATAATCCATTGCCCGAATCCGAATTTAAATCCGCTATTCGTTTTAAAATTCTGTTGATTTTAGGAGCAGCCTTGGCCACGGGATTATTTACTTTTTTAATGCGGCAAACACTTATAAATGTTTCAAGATATATCGAATTTGATTTGAAAAATGAAATATACCAACATTACCAATCCCTTTGTTTACCCTTCTATAAGCAAAACAGAACTGGGGACTTGATGAATCGAATTACAGAAGATGTTGGTAAGGTTCGCATGTATGTTGGCCCAGCTGTAATGTATACCATTAATACACTGACCTTGTTTACAGTAGCCCTAATTTACATGTACAGTAAAGCACCAACACTCACGCTTTACACAATTCTACCATTGCCAATATTATCGTTATCCATTTACCTTTTAAGTAAATTGATACACAGACGAAGCACCATTGTGCAAGCCCAAATTTCAACCCTTTCTTCTGCAACACAAGAAATTTTTAGTGGTATTTCTGTAACAAAAGCCTATGCGATTGAAGCGCAAACACAAGACGATTTCACTAAGCTTTCCAACAGTCAGCGCAATAAACGTTTGAATTTGACTAAAATACAAGCCTTTTTCTTCCCCTTGATGTTATTGCTCATTGGAACCAGTAACTTAATTGTTATATATGTG
>ERZ1047472.811-NODE-811-length-26541-cov-29.235860_pt1 | contig 26541 bp, 19 predicted proteins | sample MGYA00383095_ERZ1047472 | MGnify/ENA primary metagenome ERZ1047472 (study PRJEB29581, sample SAMEA5548365) | metagenome | biome: marine; feature: coastal; material: water | depth 1 m | study: Short-term variability in the microbial, nano- and picoplankton... | reverse complement strand
ATATGGGTAAGCATTGTTATATTGATGACTTAGTCACTGCATCTGCCCACAGATCAAAGGGCTATGGCGAAAAAATGATTGCTTGGTTGCGCCATCAGGCGCTACAGGCTGGTTGTGATTTTTTGCATTTGGACTCTGGTATTCATAGAGGCAGGGCTCATAAATTTTACTTTGATCAGGGCTTTACTATTGCAAGTTATCACTTTTCTCAAGCGTTGAGATAAGGGGCTTATTTACATGTCATCGATTACGGCGGAAGAAAGTTGTTTAAAGAAATGGATAAAACTTTAAGCAGATGCTCCTTGGTAGGAGCATCTGCCTTAAAGCAAAAGTTCTCTAAAGAAAAACACCCTTAAAGAAAAAGAAGAATAGAATCGATAAGGCGGCACCTGCTGGCAATGTGACTACCCAAGATAAAAAGATGGATCCAACCATGCGCAGATTAAGCGCGCCAATACCTCGCGCCATACCCACGCCGAGAACCGCACCTACTAGGGTGTGAGTGGTAGAAATAGGTAGGCCTGTGCCCGATGCAAATACGACAGTAGCAGCAGCACCTAATTCGGCGGCAAAACCACGGCTGGGTGTAAGCTCAGTAATTTTTCGGCCAATGGTTCCCATGACCTTAAAGCCATAGGTGGCTAATCCGACAACAATACCTGCGCCGCCCAATAGGAGTATCCAGCTAGGCATAATACTTTTAGCTGCAATATCGCCGCCAGAGCTCACTACACTGACAACCGCCGCTAAGGGACCCACTGCATTGGCGACGTCATTTGAACCATGGGCAAAGGCCATACTACAGGCTGTAAAGATCATTAATACAGCAAACACTTTTTCGACATTAGCAAAACGGTCGTTTTCTTCTAGTGACTCATCGCGTTTTACTTTAGACAGCAGATAGGTACCCAGAGCCGCCACTAAAATACCAAACAGCGCCGCAACCATGGCTGTTTCAATAAAGCTAAACTTAATGCCTATATCTTTAAATACATGTTTAAGGCCCTTAAGCATTGTCACCATAGCCATTAGCCAGCCAACTGCGAACATGTAATAAGGAACATATTTTTTGGCGCGCTCAAAGGGATTATCATGAATTAGGATAAGTCGCTGAACACTTCGGAATAGGGCAAATGACATTGTGCCTGCAAGTACTGGTGATACTACCCAGCTGGCTACAATGGTGCTAACTTTACTCCAGTTAACCGCATCCACAGAAACCCCTACTGCGGCGAAGCCTACAATGGCGCCGACGATTGAGTGAGTGGTTGATACAGGCCAGCCCATAATACTGGCAACCATCAACCAGGTGCCTGCGGCTAGTAGTGCCGACAGCATTCCAAATACAAGATAATCGGGTTGTTCGGCAAAAATAGCTGAATCAACAATGCCTTTTCGTATGGTTGAGGTTACTTCACCCCCTGCCAAGTAAGCACCAGCAAATTCAAAAACCATAGCGATTAAAATTGCTTGCTTAATAGTGAGTGCTTTAGATCCAACAGAAGTACCCATGGCGTTGGCAACATCGTTTGCGCCTACACCCCAAGCCATAAAAAATCCAAATAACCCTGCTAAAAGAATTAGAAGGGTGCCGTATTCAGAGAATAATTCCATGATATTTAATTCCGAAAATTAATTATTTAGCGATTAGAAGTTCTAAGCGGTTGCCAACACTTTCTGCAGTATCAGCAATTTCGCCAATATTATCGATAATGTTGTAGAGAAACATTACATGAATTGGAGGTAAATCATTTTCTATATTAAAGAGATTATGTCGAAGCTTGCGTTCTTTCTTGTCAACTTTCTGCTCTTTTGCATCTAGCTCACGAATAAGTTTTTGTACAAACTTCACTTCTTGGCCCGCAAAACCCGTTTCTAGAAGTTCATCGAGCTCGTTAATGGCTTTTAGGGCCTGCTCTGATGCTTGAATAGTGCTTTTGATATAGCCTTTAAAGTCAGCTTGCAAGGATTTTGGAATTTCCATCTGTCTGCCTAAAACAATACCGCAGACGTCCTTTGAGAGGTTAGCAATACGGTCCTGGTGGCCTAAGATGCCGAGTAAATCAGACCGAGAAACCGGCATAAAAAGATTTTTTGGCATGTTTAGGCGAAAATCTTTTTTAAGCTCATCTGCAGTATTTTCGTCTTTGGAGATACTGTCAAAAATATCTGATGCCTGATCCCATTTTCCGGTAACCACCGCGTCAAAAAAACTGGTGAGTTGAGAGCAGCATTTAACCACAAGCGTCATATGCTCTTGCAATGGTTTGATTGGGGATTTTCCGAATAGATCAGAGATGGGATTACTAAAAGCCATAAATTAACTCCTCGTTTATGGCGCGATTATAAAGGGGTTAATTACACAAATAAACGGAAAATTTTAATTTATTATGCCTGTGCATACTGTTGATTATTGCCCAGCCAACGATTGATGATTTGCGTTACCCTGTCGGGGTGTCGGGCAATAAGAATATCAGCTACCTGTTTAATTTGCGGTAATAGGTGTGCATCGCGCTGAAGATCGGCAATTTGTAGCTGCATATCCCCAGTTTGACGGGTACCTAGAAGCTCCCCGGGGCCTCTTAGTTCAAGGTCCTTTTCGGCAATAACAAAACCATCATTGGTTTCACGCATGCTTTTGAGTCGCTCACTGCCATTGGCAGAAAGGGGAGAACTGTAAAGTAAAACACAGTGGCTTTGTGCCGAACCTCGCCCAACTCTGCCTCTTAGCTGGTGGAGCTGGGATAGACCCAGACGTTCGGCATTTTCAATAATCATCAAGCTAGCGTTGGGCACGTCAACGCCCACCTCAATCACAGTGGTGGCAACCAGTAGATTGATATCTCCAGACTTAAAGGCATTCATGATTTCTAGCTTTTCGCGCGGCTTTAACCGTCCATGCACGAGACCAATAGCGAGTTCTGGCAGCATCAGCTGTAATTCGTTGGCAGTTACCTCTGCGGCTTGCGCTTCCAAAACGTCCGATTCTTCGATTAGTGTACAAACCCAATAGGCCTGTCGGCCATCAAGACAGGACGCACGTACTCTTTCGATAATGTCGTTGCGTCGCAAATTACTTAATACAGCCGTTTCAACCGGTGTTCTGCCCGGTGGTAATTCATCAATCACTGAGCAATCAAGGTCGGCATAGGCACTCATAGCAAGGGTTCGTGGAATCGGTGTTGCGGTCATAATTAGCTGATGTGGTGCTGAACCCTTCTGCTCCGACTGATTCTTGCCAAACCCTTTATTGCGAAGTGCGAGACGTTGATGAACGCCGAAGCGGTGCTGTTCGTCAATAATACTGAGTCCAAGATCATTAAAAATGACCGCCTCTTGAAATAGCGCATGAGTCCCAATAACCATCTGCGCGCTACCATCTGCTATACGCTCTAACTGAACTTCTCTTGCCTTGCCCTTAACCTTGCCTGTTAGCCATGCAACGCTAATGTTTAGGGTTTTAAACCACTGCTCAAAGTTAATTCTATGCTGTTCAGCCAGTATCTCAGTGGGCGCCATGAGTGCCGCTTGCTTGCCGTTGGCTATCGCCTGAAGGGCGGCCATGGCAGCAACAACGGTTTTTCCAGAGCCAACATCACCCTGAACGAGTCGTAACATGGGAAAGGATTTTTCCATATCGCCACTTATTTCTTTAGTTACCCGCTGCTGTGCATCGGTGGGTTCAAAAGGTAGCTGCTTTAAAAAGTGTGACACTATTTTAGAGTTATAAGCGAGTGAAGGCGCGGGCTGTGCCTGTACCTTTTGACGCATTTTTAGCAGACTTAAATTATGGGCAATAAGCTCTTCGGCAGCTAGTCGTTGTTGAGCGGGGTGCTCTCCTGTTGCCAATCGATGAAGTTCAAACCCTGGTGGCGGTGAGTGAATAAGCTGCAGCGCATCAACCAGTGAGTAGAATAGTTCAGCACTAAATTGTTTTTTTATTGATTCTGGTAAAAGTTCGGGTATGCCATGAATTTTAAGCGCTCCAAGGGCCTGTGAGCATAAATCGCGAATACGTATCTGGCTAATACCCTCAGTTAGGGGGTATATGGGTGTAAGCGTATCCTGTAAATCCGGTGGGTTGGCCACATCCAGGTGCTGATATTCTGGATGGTAGAGTTCGAGGCCAAACTTGCCGAGCCGCACTTCACCGAAACAGCGGAGTTTGGCGCCAGGTTTAAGCCTTTCTTGCTGAGCGCGACTAAAGTGAAAAAATCTCAGTACAGTGGTGCCAGTACCATCCTGTAGTTTACATACCAAACTTCTTCTTCTGCCAAACACCACCTCGCTAGCACGAATTTCTCCTTCAAGAACAACATCAGTTTGTGGCTGAAGACTGCCAATAGGCGTAATTTTGGTTCGATCTATATAGCGTGAGGGCAAGTGGAAAACGAGATCCTGTAAACTTTTAAGCCCTAATTTATTGAGCTTTTGGAACAGTTGCGGCCCAACCCCTCGAAGTTCTAGGATTGATATTTGATCAAGGCTCGCAGAAGACATTAATTAGGCGACTTTGGGTCGCTAGTTAATATGGCTTTACGCAAGGCATCAATTGCTTGGTGTCTTGGGAAACTGGCGCGCCATGCCAGTGCTGTCGTTCTTTTAGGGCCATTACCTGAGAAGGGAATAGCCAGTAGGTTTGTCGCTTTAAAACTGGATACCTGAGTCGCGGACTTAGGAAGTATCGTAATACCTAGTCCTGATGCCACCATATAGCAGAGTGTTTCTAGAGAGCTGCCTTCGGCTACGGTTCTAATCCGAGCGGATCCATTGGAGGCTTTGTTAATGGTAGGTAGCGCTTCAATCACCTGATCTCTAAAACAATGACCCTCCCCCAGCAACAACACATTTTCGTTGTTAATTTGTTCGGGACTGACTTCGGAATCATTAGCCAACGGGTGCTCTTTTGGCACGATTGCCATAAAAGGCTCTTCAAATAACGGCTGAACTACCACATCGGGTTCATTGAAAGGCAGGGCAACAATAATCACATCAACTTCGCATTTACGCAGTCGTTTTCTGAGCGAGCTGGTATATCCTTCTTCAATAATTAAAGGCATATCGGGAGCATTATTTTGAAGCTCAGGAATAAAGTTGGGAAATAAGTAGGGTCCAATAGTAAAAATGGCGCCGACATGAAGTGGTGCGCTAAGCTGATCTTTACCCAATGTGGCTAAATCTTTAATGACAGCAGATTCTTCGAGTACCCTACGCGACTGTTGTACAATTTTTTCACCCACAGGGGTTGGTCGAACGAGACTTTTAGTTCGTTCAAATATTTCTACGCCCAGTTCAGACTCAAGCTTTTTGACCGCAATGCTTAATGTTGGCTGGCTTACATTGCATTGTTCGGCCGCTCTACCAAAGTGTTGAACCTTTGCTAGAACCGTCACGTAACGAAGTTCAGTCAATGTCATTTATATACCTCTTGGCGCTATAATAGTAAATTTTTATACTATATTCATTTTTAATAAATTATTTTACGCAAATTTTGCAGGGGAAGTTTAATTGAAAGTGCTTTTTATTGGTTGTGGCGATATTGCGCAGCGAGCCGCAAGGGAAATGCAAACCCGTCATAAGTGCTTTGGCCTTAGGCGACAGCCTGATAATTTGCCTGAATATATTCAGCCGATCAAAGCGGATGCGACCGATGCAAAGCAACTAATTTCTGTTGCCTCTGAAGGTTTTGATATTTGGATTGCAACCATTACGCCGGGTGAATTTACAGAACAGGCCTACAGGGACAGCTATTTAGCGGCGGCCAAGTCTATCGCCGATTCAATTGCCGAATTGCAAAAGGCCCCAAGATTGGTACTTTGGGTTTCTAGCACCAGTGTTTATGGCGACCTTAAGGGCGGCTGGGTGAATGAAGAAACACAGCCGGAGCCGAATACCTTTTCGGGAAAAATATTGCTGGCTGCTGAAAAAATTATTCAGCAAATCCCCTGTGAAACAACAGCCATTCGATTCTCTGGAATTTACGGACCAGGGAGAACCCGCTTGCTGAGTCAGGTATTGGCGGGGAAAGGCAGACCATCCAGTCCGGCGCAGTGGAGCAACCGTGTTCATGCCGATGACTGTGGTGGCATTTTGGCTCACCTAGTGGAACATGCCTTATCTGGAAACTCTCTGTTGCCTGACTATTTGGCATCTGATTCTGCCCCAGTCACGCAACATGAAATTCGTCAATGGCTAGCAGAACAGCTTGCCGTTAACTTGGTGGAAGAAAAAGTTAAGATAGGCTCTGTTCGTCGTTGCGACAATAGCCGTCTGCGCTCATCGGGTTATCAGTTTAAGTACCCCACCTTTAGGGAGGGGTATGGTAGATTAATCAAGGATAGGAACTTTGCTGATTGAGCTAAACAACCGCAATACCATCCATTTCAATTTCGGCACCCTTCGGAAGGGCTTTGACGCCAATTGCAGCGCGAGCAGGGTAGGGTTCATCGTATAGCTCAGCCATTACGTCATTAACTGCCGCAAAGTTACTCAAATCGGTCAAGAAAATATTCAATTTCACGATTCCGCTAAGATCGGTCCCAGCGGCATTGCAAACAGCTTCTAGATTGGCAAAAACCTGTCGAGCCTGCTGTTGAATGTCACCATCAATCAATTCCATGGTTTCAGGGTCGAGTGGAATTTGACCTGAAAGGTAGAGGGTATTATTGACTTTGACTGCTTGGCTATAGGGGCCAATAGCAGCAGGTGCTTTTTCAGTATAAATATGTGCTTTATTCGACATGAATGATTCCTCAAACTTACTATTTGTTTTTAACTCGATAAACTTTTCTCACAGCTGCCAAGCTTCTGGCGCGGCGTATGATATCAGCTAGGTGCACGCGATTTCGCACAGTCAGAACAACATCAACAACACTGGTAAAGGCGTCTTTTTCCGTGGTATTAATAGTTTCTATGGTGGCATCCTGATCGGTTATCCTTGCCGCAAGAGCTGCAATAAAGCCGCGCTCTGGCGTGCATTCAACTTTGATTTCTACAGGAAACTCGCCTTCTGCTGACAGTGACCAGCTTAGAGATATACATTTTTCTGGATGATTGCGAATGTCTTTTAGGTTATGGCAGGATTCAAGATGAATAACAAGCCCTTTGCCTGGTGATACGTGGCCTAAGATTGGATCACCAGGAATTGGATGACAGCAGCGTGCGTAATGCAGGATAAGGCTTTCGGATGAATCAATAACCACCGGCAAGGTTGCGTTGCGTCTGCCCTCGGGTATGCTGCGCTTGGATGGCGGTACAAGAATATTAGCCACAGTAAATGGCACCTGATTACCCAAACCAATTTGTTGTAGCACATGCTCAAAAGTGGGTGCAGAGGTTTCTTTAAGTAGGCGTTTAATCTGTGATTTCTTTAGGCTGTTATATCTGGAGCCATAGTTAGCCAGCGCTTTATCCAGCAGTCGTTTGCCGAGATCAACAGATTCATCATGCTGCTGATTTTTTAAGAAGTGTCGAATCGCACTTCGTGCCTTGGCAGTGACAATAAAGTTAAGCCAGTTAGGGTTGGGCTGTGCGCCCTGAGTGCTAATAATTTCAATTTTCTGACCACTTTGTAACTGTTCCGATAGTGGTGTTAGTTCACCGTCGACTCGACAGGCTATACAGCTGTTACCCAAATCGGTATGCACTGAATAGGCGAAATCAATCGGTGTTGCCTGTGAGGGGAGTTCGATAATTCTCCCTTTTGGCGTAAATACATAGATCTCATCTGGGAAGAGATCAGTTTTAACATGCTCTAAAAATTCAAGGGAATCGCCCGCTTGCTGTTGCATTTCAAGCAATCCCTGTACCCAACGGATAGCACGACGTTGGCTTGAGTCAACAGTGCCCTCGCCAGCTTTATATTCCCAGTGCGCGGCAATACCGTAATTAGCCATTGTCTCCATTTCATGTGTTCTAATTTGCACTTCGATCAGTACCCCGTGCATGCCCACTAGTACGGTGTGTAGCGACTGGTATCCATTGGCTTTGGGTATTGCAATGTAGTCTTTAAATTCACCGGGCACGGGTTTAAAGATATTATGCATAATACCTAAGGTGCGATAGCAATCGTCTACCGAGTTAACAATTAGGCGAAAGGCAAAAACATCCATAATGTCGCGAAAAGATTTATGTTTATCACGCATTTTTTTATAGATAGACCAAAGATGTTTTTCACGCCCTTTCACAATGGCTATAAAGGATTCTCTTTCGAGACGAACTTCAATGGCTTGATTGATCTCAGTAATAATTTCTTTGCGATTTTTACCGGCGGCTTTGATTGCTTCGCGGAGACGTCTATGGCGCAGAGGATACATAATGGCAAAGCCAATATCCTCTAATTCAACACGAATGTCATTGATGCCTAAACGCTGAGCGATGGGTGCATAAATTTCTAACGTTTCTCTGGCTATGCGCCGGCGCTTTTCTGAGGGTAATACACCCAGCGTTCGCATGTTATGCAGTCGATCAGCCAGTTTTACTAACACCACGCGAATATCTTTGGACATAGCCAAAGTCATTTTTTGAAAGCTTTCAGCCTGAAGCTGAGCCTTGGTTTCAAATTCAATTTCGCTGAGTTTACTAACACCATCAACCAGATCGGCAACAGTGCGCCCAAAGCGACGACTAATTTGACCTTTGGTAACGCCGGTGTCTTCAATAACATCATGCAGTAAGGCGGCCATTAGACTTTCATGGTCAAGCCGCATATCCGCCAAGATGTTAGCTACTGCTAAAGGATGAGTAATATAGGGGTCACCACTCTGACGCAACTGACCAGAGTGGCATTGTTCAGCGTACCTGTAGGCACGCTCAATTTTGGTGACTTCTTTTGGCTCAAGGTAGTTGGAGAGCTTTTCGGTGAGTACTGAAAGCACGGATTTATTACCCTCCTAGCCGCAAGACCAATTTAGCTGGCGTCTTGGGGAGCTTCTTCAGTGCTTTCTTCAGATTCTACGATTTCATAGTCGCGTTCAATTTCTTGAAGAACCTCGGGGGTGATTAATCCCTGTTCGATTTCACGAAGAGCAATCACTGTGGGTTTATCATTTTCTACATCAATAAGTGGTGGTCGTCCATCAACAGCAATTTGGCGGGCGCGTTTAGAGCCTACCATGACTAGTTCAAAACGGTTATCAACATAATCTAAGCAATCTTCTACAGTAATACGAGCCATATTTATTCCGATATTTAAATGTATCTTGATGGCAATTTGCCATCGGGAACCTGTGATTTTACCTAATACTGGGCGCTACGACAATAAATCAATTAATAGTTTTTCATGTCTCTGGCTATTTATTTCACATCGCTGTGCCTGAATGATGGTTTGAAGCTCCTGGCAGGCAACTTCAAATTGATCATTTATAACTAAATAGTCAGCATCATTATAGTGGCTCATTTCTTCTTTTGCAGCGGCAACTCGCTGCCTAATTACTGCATCTTCGTCCTGTCCACGGCCCTTCAGGCGTTCAAAAAGAGCCTGTTGACTAGGGGGTAAAATAAAAATGCTTTTACTTCGAGGAAATTTGTTGCGAACCTGTTCTGCGCCCTGCCAATCAATTTCTAAGATAACATCAATACCTTGATTTAGACTGCTTTCAAGCCAATCCTTAGAGGTACCATAAAGGTTACTGTGCACTTTAGCGTGCTCGACAAACTGTTGGTTGGCGACCATGGCTTCAAACTTCTCACAGGACACAAAATGATAGTTCACACCGTCTTGTTCACCTGGCCGAGCTTTTCGGGTGGTGTGCGATATTGAAACTTGAAGATTATCGAGCCTGTCTAACAGTGCGGAAACCAAGCTGGTTTTTCCTGCGCCTGAGGGAGCTGAAATAATAAAGAGTGTGCCAAGTGCCATAGTAAAATATTTCGGGTATTAAAAATTATAACGTCGAGTTTACATCAGTGAAAAAATAAATCTACGCTGACGCACTTTCTAGCATATGAATATTATTCAATATGTTGAATCCGCATAAAGAACGAAAATAATTCTTTAAATTACGCACTAAAATATCAACCCTTAGGTTTGTGAGTGGCAAATTTATCAGTTAAATCTAGCTCACTTCGTAAAAAATTTTACTGTCGGCCATAATCTCCATATTAAACGCAACAAACGCGATTAATATCTACTGGCGTCAGGCTTTAATGGACGAAAACAAACGACTAGTTTTGAGCTATCCAAGCTTTCCAGCTACAGAAATCGGTAATATCCGTAGCATCAGCTAATCCTTCGCTGTCGCAAATGAAACCGCTTTTCCATGAGCCATCGGCTAACTGCACCTTACCAATCCCTAAGGGCTCTGGGATGGCAGCCACAAAACTACCTAATTCCAGAGTAGGAATCGACCAAACTTCCACATCAATCGCTCTTCCTCCTTGTGCGGCTCTAACCATACCTGGACGTGCAATGGGGCCGCCAGCAAGCGCGAACAGCTTGTAGTCAGCTGAGCTCTGAGTTTTAGCCTTTAATATCGCACCCCGTTCTTTGAGCTGCCAGTTTAGGGGCAATCCCTCTAGGTGAGCGCCGCATACTACTAGGTCAACACGTGTTTGATCGGTGATTGAATTAGCCAAAGTATCGGACCTCTCCACATTTAAGGCACCCAGTGGTGTATGAAAAAGGGCCTCAATTCGATTAGCAATGCTAAGCAGCGATCGATCACGGAAATTCAAACTGGATATAGTTACGCCAAATGGCATGCCCGTTTCTGTGAAACCTGTAGGCACGGCAACCGCAGCCATATCGAAAAGATTCATAAAGTTGGTGTAGTAGCCTAGCTCAGAATTGCTTTTGATCGGTTGTTCTAGCATTTCAGCAATCGTAAAATGCTTGCCGGCTGTTGGAGTTAGCAAGCAGTCTATTTCTTCGATGGCTTTGCGGCAGCGAGACTTTAACCCCTGAAGGCGATACTGATAAGTGAAAAGATCGGCAGCTGATGGGTACTTACCCTTTTCCACAATTTTGCGTACCACAGGGTGAATAGCCTCCGGATTTTCATCAATCAGAGGTTGACATGCCAGATATCGCTCAGCAACCCAGGGCCCCTCATAAAGCATCAATGCAGCCTCATCAAAGGCGGTGTAGTCGATCTCGATTAAATCCACACCATCGTTACTGAGGGCTTCAATGGTCTGCTGATAAAGCTGTGCATAGGCATCATCGCCAAAAAACTTGAGTTGTGAATCAGGCAATATTCCAATTTTTAAGGGTCCATGATGGTTACCATAAAATCTTTTGCTGTTGGCAAAGGTATTTTGGCGACTGTATTCATCTGAAGCATCCAAGCCTTCAGCCTGACTTAAAACCAGATTTGCATCATCAACGGTTAGTGCAAAAATGGTCATACAATCAAGACTACGGCACGCTGGCAGCATACCTGTTGCAGAGAGCAACCCGATACTGGGTTTTACGCCAATTAAATTATTGAATCCAGCCGGAATTCTTCCAGAGCCTGCAGTATCGGTGCCTAGGCTAAAAGCAGACAAACCCAGCGCGACAGCAACTGAAGAGCCGGCACTTGAGCCACCGGAAATAAAATCAGGGTCAAAAGCGTTATGACATTCGCCATAGGGTGAACGTGTGCCATTGAGGCCAGTCGCGAACTGATCTAAGTTGGTTTTACCTACGGGTATCGCCCCTGCATCAATCAGCTGCTGTACAACAAAAGCCGATTTTTCAGGTACAAAACTAAAGTCAGGACAGGCTGCTGTGGTTGCAATGCCTGCCAGATCAATATTGTCCTTAATTGCAAATGGAATTCCCCAAAGAGGGTGCGTGTCAATCGGTTTCTGAGACAATGCCTGTAGCCACTTCTCCTGTTCTTGAGCGGAGAGCATATGAATCCATATATTTCGGTCTTCATACATCTTGCTCTTTTTACGAATTGACTCCATTAGCTGTGAGGGTGTGAGATTTCCAGACAGATACTTAGAACGAATATCACTAATTGTCATGTTCATGATTGTAGTCATTTAAAAGTCCTTGGTTAAATTCACTTACTTTTGAGTACCCGGCTCAATGACGACGAGTGCCTGGCCAGCGACAACGCGGGAGCCGTTTTCGAGTAGTATTTTGGAAATAATTCCAGCACTGTGAGCCTGAATTGGGATCTCCATTTTCATTGACTCAAGTATCATCAGAGTGTCACCCACCGATACCGCTTGTCCCGGCGCTATAACTATCTTCCAGACACTGCCAGATACGGGGCTGTCGATGACTGTGGCATCGTCTGGCCAGTCCTGTTGCTGCACAGCGATCTCCGTTTCATCTACTGAGAAATTAAATTGATCGTCTCTGTGCCAGCGCTCAAGTTCTTGGGTAAACGCCTCGGTTCTATGCTGATTAAATCGATCAATCTCGTTACTGTTCGCCTCTATGTAGGCCTCATATTTTGAGAGAGAGAATTCGGTTTCTTCAATTTTCAGAGGGTATCGACCCTGCGGGAAATCACGGCGAATACGTTGTAGTTCATCGTGAGTTACCTCGTAAAAACGAATTTGATCGAAAAACCTTAGTAGCCAGGGCTTAGTAAACTCGCGAGTTTGCTTGTAGCGATTCCACATTTGAAGTGTACGCCCAACAAACTGATATCCCCCAGGACCCTCCATGCCGTATACACAAAGATAAGAGCCTCCAATTCCCACCGAGTTTTCGGCGGTCCAGGTACGCGCTGGATTGTATTTGGTCGTAACGAGCCTGTGGCGCGGATCAACTGGTGTTGCAACAGGCGCACCCAAATAGACGTCACCCAAACCCATCACAAGGTAAGAGGATTCGAAAAGGATTTTTTTAACTTCATCAATACTGGCAAGACCATTTATGCGTCGAATAAATTCAAGATTACTTGGGCACCATGGCGCATCTTTGCGAACCGACTGTTGATATTTGTCGATTGCTTGCTGACAAGCTATATCATCCCAGCTCAGCGGTATATGAACTATGCGCGATGGCACGGTCAGTTCGGCAAGTCGGGACGACAATTCACGTTCAGCCAGCTCAATACGATCAATCAATGTCTGATACTCAACGATCTGACTGTCGTAATGGATCTGTAGTGATCGAATGCCCGGCGTCAGCTCTTTTATACCTTCAAGTGGGCGCGCCTCAAGCCACTGCATTAATGCATGTGCTCTGAATCGCAATCGAATATCTAGAATTTGCTCACCGTACTCGACTAAAAGGAAGTGATCACCTGCGGCCCTACAGACGATCTGGTCTCCAAATACTGATGAATCGAAGGTTTTCAAAATGGGTGTAACTGGAGGTGAAGGCTCAACAATGTCACAATCAGTTTGCTCAAAGGATTCGATGGTGGCGTTTTGATTTGCTTCCAGCGCTCGTGCTTTCTCGAGTGTAATGGGTTTAAAGCGAACTTTGTTTCCAGCTTTTAATTGACCGAGTTTCCATAGATCCGCAGTCACAACGGTCGCGGGACACACAAATCCTCCCAGTGAAGGACCGTCGGGTCCCAAGATTACTGGCATATCCCCGGTGAAATCCACGGTACCAAAGGCATAAGCATTATCATGGATGTTTGATGGATGTAGTCCTGCTTCGCCACCATCTGACCTTGCCCAGTCCGGTTTTGGTCCTATCAGGCGTATGCCAGTTCGACTGGAGTTGTAATGAACCTCCCAGTCAGTTTCAAAAAAGCGCGTAATATCTTGATCGGTAAAGTAGTCAGGAGAACCATGTGGGCCATATATTACGCGTAGTTCGTAAGTATCTCCCAAATTTGGTTGTAATATTTTAGGCACCATCATCACCTGATTATGTGTCGAGCAGCGGTATCGCAATACATCCCCGGCTCTAAGCGCTCGGCCATTATGACCTCCGAACTTACCCAGCGTGAAAGTTGATTGAGCTCCTAAATAGGAGGGGACATCAAACCCGCCATCTATCGCGAGATAGGCGCGCGCACCCTGCTCTTTAACCCTGCCAAGCGAAAGGGTTTGTCCAGCGGTTACATTGATTACATTCCACATTGGCATTGGCTTTTGATCAAGATTTACATCGAGGGATGCACCGGTTACAACGATCTTAGCATCCGCGCCGAACTTTAAAACAGGACCCTGCAAGGTGATTTCGAGTGCACTACAAGCTTCATCATTGCCCAAACTGCGGTTGGCTAGCCTAAAAGAGTAGCTATCAAATGGGCCTGATGGTGGCACGCCCACATGCCAATATCCGACACGCCCCGGATAATCTTGGATAGTGGTTTGAGTACCTGGTGACTGAACCTCTATTCGTGTTGGCTGATATTCAAACTGATTCAAATACTGAGTTGTCACTTGCCCCGTCTTAACTACTGGGTCTTTTATGAGTTTTTGTAGATAGTCCAGATTCGTTTCTGAGCCAAAAAGCTCAATCTTACTAAGCGTCTTATTAAGTTTCTTGAGCGCTTGATCTCGGGAATCTGATTTAACTATCACTTTAGCGATCATCGGATCGAAATATGGCGGAATCTCAATACCTGAATCTATCCAGTGATCAATACGAATACCCGCCCCTTTGGGGAAATTAACTCGGCTAAGTAAGCCTGGACAGGGTTGAAAGTCACGCCATGGATCCTCGGCGTATAGTCGCACCTGGATTGAGTGGCCATCGGGTATAAGTTCTTTTTTCAGCTTACTCAGGTCGACCGTTTCGTCAGAAGCGACCCTGATCATCCACTCAACAATATCGAGCCCATAGACCTCCTCGGTTACTCCATGCTCTACTTGCAGGCGGGTATTAACCTCAAGGAAATAAAACTGCTGTGTATCATTATCGAAGATAAATTCCACTGTACCCGCATTACGATAATTAACTGATGAGAGGAGAAGTTCGGCTGTTTGATGAAGTTTTTTACGCACCAATTCTGTTAGATTAGGAGCAGGGCATTCTTCGATCACTTTTTGATTGCGACGCTGGCTAGAGCAGTCGCGTTCACCCAAAGAGATCGCGGTTCCCTCGCCATCACCAATAACTTGAACCTCTATATGGCGAGCACTGGCGATGAACTTCTCTAAAAATACGCCATCATCAGCAAAGTTTTTTCCTCCAAGGCGTTTTACTGAGTCAAATACAGATTTCAGTTCCTCCTCCGATTGGCAGAGCTGCATCCCGATGCCGCCCCCACCCGCGGTGGTTTTAAGCATTATTGGATAGCCTACCTGTTGAGCATAGTGGCAGGCTTCATCAGCGCTATTCAGAAGCGAAGAGCCTGAAAGTAAAGGAACACCTGACCTCTCCGCTAGGACTCGAGCTTTATGCTTAAGACCAAATTCCTCAATTTGTGAGGTAGTTGGTCCAATAAACTGAATCCCTACTTGCTCACAACGCTCAACAAATTTTGAGTTTTCACTCAGGAACCCGTACCCGGGATGAATAGCCTGAGCCCCAGTTTTTTTCGCGATTTCAAGAATTAACTCAATGTTTAAATATGTGTGACTGGCGTTTCCCTCGCCCAGAGAATAGGCTTCATCTGCATGCTGAACATGCAAGCTTTCACTATCGCTTTCGGCATAGACGGCCACTGAATGTATGCCAAGCCGCTTCAAGCTCCGGATGATCCGCGTTGCAATAGCACCCCGATTGGCAATCAATATCTTGTTGAACATTTTCGTCTCAAAAGCGGGCCGTCCCGCTAGTATTGATTCGACAGTGGTCGTCCACTGAAGTGATTAAAGCTTTAGTTCAGCCGCATTAGTCCCAAACAAGCAGTTCGATTGGCGTTGGGTTATATCCATTGCAAGGATTATTGAGCTGTGGACAGTTAGATATAAGCACGACCACATCCATTTCAGCCTTTAATTCGACATACTTATTTGGGCCTGATATACCATCTTCAAAGGTGAGACCACCCGACTCTGTCACTGGCACATTCATGAAGAAGTTAATGTTATGTCCGATATCCCGCTTGCTTATCCCAAATTCAGGATGTTCGGCAATCGCCAGCATCCAGCTGTCCCGGCATGCATGCATGCAACGTTTGTCTAGGTCATAGCGCACAGTATTACTCTCCGAGGCACAAGCACCGCCCAGAGTGTCGTGACGACCACAAGTATCCGCTGATATTTTAAGCATCCGATTGTTCAAATTCGAGCGTAGCACAGTACCCGATGTAAGATAGAGATTGCCTTGGTTACGAATTGTATCCATTGCGCTATATCGCTCTGAAGGTTCATTTGCATTGAAGAAAAGCGTATCGGCGGCCTGGTTACCCTCAAGATCCAATAATCTAATTGTCTGTCCTGCTTTAACATTCCCAATAAAATAGTCCCCAGAGTCGATCAATGTGCGTGAACAAGCTTTTTCAGGATTCAAGTTACTCTCAATCATCTCTTTGCTCCTATCGGCCTAGGTTATATAAATTGTTATTCATGAAACCTCGACGATTCTCTTCACGAAAGTTCATGCAAAAGTCGTTATCTTCAACAGGCAGGGCAGTGCCAAGCTCTACACTGATTGAAGATTTTGGGTAGGTTTCTGATAGATCCAATGGGTGAGGACAATTATGTAGTAATACCAATGTGTCCATTTCGAAACGCAGCATAACTTGGTCACCGGCCCTACAGTGGTCCTTATCCAGCATGATATTGCCGTATTGGTCACTGACGACACGGCTGAACCAATTTATATTCATTACAATATCGCGAGCTGAAAGCCCATATTTTGCTAACTCGGTTAAAAATGCATCGTGACCATTCTGATGCCAGGCATTTCGATCCTTTTGATAGTCGCGAGACCCCCAACGTTCAGTAACCTCTTCAGCCTGTATATTGCCGCATACTGTTTCGTGCCACCCCAACGTATCATCAATAATGGAAGCAAAGATGCGTCCCATATCCGAATATAGGCAGTTACCTCGTGTCAATTTAAAGGTGTTTTGGCATTTGAGTGTATCGGGCGCGTTGTATCTCTCAAGTAGGTTTTCGGGATTGTAGAATAGCATCCCAACGTTGGTGCCGCCCATTATATCGGTAAGGCGTAGAATAGTTCCGCGCCGCGCGCGTAAGGACCAATGCCCACCTGCTGGTATTTTAGTTTGGTAGTCGATCGACTGAATCATTTGAAACCTCTCATTTAGTTACACTAGAGTACCCCGGCACATTCGGCCATTGAGTCTCCCGGGCTTTTATCCCGCCGTGTAACCCCAATAATCACAAACGCGATAATTGAAAGGTCGAGTGCTCTCGGACCAGTCGCTTGCTTCTCCCTTTTCCAAAGGAGTCTCACTACAAGCCGGAACCCTAGCGCTCTATTTAATGAAATTTTGGTCTGATCTGCTTCATAATCAAAATTACGCCATTAATTTAATGCAGAGCAGTATCCGAACTGAATTTATACATCAGGGGTACGGACATTATTAACATAGCAAAAACAATGCCAAATTTCAAAGGCAACTTAGATGCTTGATATTTAGCTTATTGAAAACCAGCTCACTCTTTTACAAAATTCTAAAATCCCAAATATCGCACCAAATAAACTCAAAATTCAAATGATGCCCGTTTTTGGATCACAGAAAAACATGCCTATCCGTAGGGGCATTTAAAATTTCCTTAGAGCGTTTGATTTTTTAAAAAGTACTATTAATCATACACTTCAGATGGATAAAGCTATTTTTTTAAATGTTATTTCATGAGTTGGCATAGCTTATGCATAGTCATGAATAGCTTTTACTTCGCAATACCATAACCTATTTGCTAACTAATACGACTCTGGAGAATCAGATGAAAAAATTATTGACCGCCATACTTCTAGCTGGATTGACCTGGTCATCAACAGTACTCGCAGCACCTTTAAAAATTGGCTACAGCGATTGGCCAGGCTTTGTTGCTTGGGAAATCGCTATTGAGAAAAATATGTTTGACAAAGTAGGTGTCGAGGTAGAGTTCGAATGGTTTGATTATGTTGCTAGTATGGATGCTTTTGCAGCAGGACAGCTTGATGCTGTCGCAATTACCAACGGTGACGCATTGGTTACAGGAGCAACAGGTGCTCAGAATGTCACAATTCTTATCCACGACTTCTCTAATGGTAATGATATGGTGGTTGGTGCCCCGGGCATCTCATCAATTACGGACCTTAAAGGCAAGAAAGTTGGTGTAGAGATTGGTTATGTGGGTCATCTACTGCTTTTGAATGCGCTGGAAAAAAATGGTCTGACTGAAGCTGATGTTGAGCTAGTTAACGTTCCAACTAACGAGACACCTCAAGTACTTGCGTCCGGTCAGGTCGATGCGATCGTTGCTTGGCAGCCCAGTTCAGGACAGGCGCTAAATTTGGTTCCGGGTTCAAAAGCGATTTATACGTCTAGGGATGAGCCTGGTCTTATCTTTGATATCTTGGCAGTAACGCCATCAAGTCTTGCACAAAACCGCGATGATTGGGCGAAAGTAATCGAAGTCTGGGATATGGTTGTTGCTTACCTCAAAGCCGAAAATACTCGTGAGGATGCGATTTCTATCATGGCAGCCCGAGTTGGTCTGACATCTAAAGAGTACAAGGGCTTTATTGATGGTACCAATATCATGAGTGTTGACGAAGCAATGGCCTATACAGTTAAAGGAGATAGTTTTAGTTCAATCTATGGATCTTCCCAAATTGCTGATGATTTTAATGTCGCCAATGATGTTTACCCGAAAGCCCAACCTATCGATGCCTATATCGATATGTCTTTGATGGAAGAGGCCAGTAACAAGTAGTGCCTCTGCAAGGAGCGGATCCTTTTGGTACCCGCTCCTAAAATCTAAGACAGCACAGGGACCGCATTCAATAAGTCCTTATCTGTTAAGTTCCAATGTCTTTCAAAATTGGTCTAGGAAACGAGTTCATGTCGATATTATCAGTTAATCGTACGATGCCAAAAAAACAGCGCTCCTTGGTCGCTCTGTTAAGTTTTGCGATTCCAATCATTACCTGGTGTCTCGTCAGCTATGTCCCTTTTCTCTGGCATCCATTTACGCAAATTACTGATCCTGGATCTGTCAGTTTCTTCCGTGAGGAAATGCTGGTAAAAAATGAGGTGTTTGAAGCTGAAACCGCTAAAGCCATTGAAGCGAGTATCGACGTTCCGCAAGGCGTTCCTGCAAACCCACTCTATCTTCCCGCTCCTCATGAGGTCGCTACGGCCTTTGTAACCGCGTTTACGGCTGAACCGAAAAGACGCAGTGAAAAGTGGCTTCATGAGAGTTTGTGGAGCAGTATCCAAGTGATTTTTTGGGGTTTCTTTCTCTCATCCATTATCGGGATTCCATTAGGTATATTGGCAGGAACCTTTGACTTTTTTTCACGCCTGTTTGAGCCCTTTATAGAGTTTTTCCGTTACCTGCCAGCGCCTGCATTTGGAGCGCTTGCAGTTGCTGTGCTTGGCATTTATCAGGCACCGAAGATTGCAATTATATTTATAGGCACTTTTTTTCAGCAAGTCTTAGTAGTTGCTAACACTACTCGTAAACTTGATCCATCGCTGCTAGAAGCTGGTCAGACTCTGGGTGCTAGCAATCGGTCCCTGGTTATGCGAATCGTGATCCCTGGAATCCTTCCTGACCTTTATCGAGATACTCGAATTCTTTTGGGCTGGGCCTGGACATATTTGATTGTTGCTGAACTTATCGGTACGAGTTCGGGTATTACTTGGTTTATTACTCAGCAAGCTCGCTATAAAAATTTCGATAATGTATTTGCGGCAATCATCATGATTGGACTTTTGGGATTGATGATTGATCTACTTCTCGCTTGGTTAGGGCGTCGTTTATTCCCATGGCAAAAAGCGCAGTAGCAAGCACAAATGATGTGTAGCTAACAATTCGGTAGGAAACTCTAATGACTAAATTTGATTTGCCCGATTACAAAATACAAAGCTCTGAGGTCAAAGATCGGTTTGATCGGCTAAAACAACGCCCAATCACTATGGAGGTTAAGGGGTTGTCTAAAGAGTTTCCAACTCTAAATGGCAAGGTGACCGCACTTAAGGACGTCAATTTAAGTATTTACAAGAGAGAATTTGTCTGTGTTATTGGTCCGTCTGGCTGTGGAAAATCAACGCTTATTCGCATACTAGCTGGCCTGGAAACTGCAACATCTGGGCAGATTCTTCTCGATGGGGAGCCCGTTGCTAAACCAGGTCCGGAGCGCGGCATGGTGTTTCAGGGGTATACCTTGTTTCCTTGGCTGACTGTAAAACAAAACATTATGTTTGGCTTGATTGAGAGCGGCATGGGAAAGAATGCAGCAGAATCAGAGGCGCGGCAATGGACTAACCTGATTGGTCTGGATGCATTTGAAAATCACTACCCAAGACAGTTGTCGGGTGGTATGAAGCAACGCGTTGCAATCGCTCGTGCACTTGCGAACCAACCAAAAATACTACTGATGGACGAGCCTTTTGGTGCGCTAGACGCCCAAACCCGGGCTAAGATGCAGGCATATTTGATGGAAATCTGGAAAAATATTGATATCACGGTGTTATTTATCACTCATGATCTTGATGAAGCGGTATATCTTGCAGACCGTATCCTGGTTCTGAGGGCGAATCCTGGAGAAGTTGAGGAGCTCATAGAGGTGCCTGTGCCTCAACCTCGGAATCCCAGTCAATTTCTGTCGCCCGAATTTCTTGCGACAAAACAACATATTGAGCAATTGATTCATCCGCCCACAGACAATGGTGCTGATAATCTTGATTTAGTCAGAATGGTGCATGTTAAATCAGATGTAGGGAGTGTGTTCTGATGTATAGCTTGCACCAGATGACTTGGGAGGAGGTCGCTGCAGCAGTTAGGGGCGGCATTAAAACAGCTGTATTACCGATAGGTGCTACCGAGCAGCACGGGCCTCATTTAGGTTGCGGCATGGATACTGCTATCGCTGATACCCTTTGTACAGACGCCTCTAGACAATCCCCGGTGATCCTTCTTCCCACCTTAGCTTATGGCTGTTCTATTGGGCACTCCAAGCGCTGGCCTGGAACGATGGCACTCAATCCCAAAACGCTGATTGATATTATTTCTGACCTTGGAGACTGGGTTCAATCCTCAGGTATACGCAGACTGATTCTGGTAAACGGTCATGTGACTAACGAAGCACCTTTGCGATGTGCTCTAGAAATACTTCGTGCGCGTCATGACGGATTTATGGTTGCACTAATTAATACTGCTCGTATCTCTTCGCGAGTTCGTGACACGCATTTTAATGATGGCGAAGATTGGCACGCGAATGATGCGGAAACGGCTCTAATGATGGCGCTTCACCCAGATCTTGTCAGAGAGGAGAAGCTTGAACAAGCAGACGATCCTGACCGAACTACAGATTGTATTTTCAGTCATCCAGTTAACCGAACAAGCTTGAATGGTGTTACCGGTAAGCCGTCCGCTGCAACCCTCGACAAAGGTGAAAATTTGTATAAATGGATGCTAGAGGATATCACTAACCTTTTTTGCCGGGCATCCAAAGAAGAGGCGCCTCTGGCACGTTCTTATCATCAGAGTGTGCTGGAGGGTGACAAAGACCCTTGAGCATTCCTACAAATCTTCAGAGAATCACTATCTAACGAAAATATGAGCAAATATCTTGATTAAACAAGCATATTTCGGAAAATTTACGATTAGCTGCCCACGCGGCTCAGCTGGAATACTTTAATTATATATGGCAGGGAAACGACATGATTGAGACCAAAACAGATGCAGAAATTTCAGCAATAGAAGCTGATTTGCAAAATAAAGGTGTGAAATACTGCATGGGTACCTATGTAGATATACATGGTGTACCCAAAGGGAAAATTGTCCCTCTACCACACCTGCATCAAATGGCTCATGGCTCCGAGCTTTATACCGGCTACGCGCTTGACGGTCTTGGACAGGCTCCGAATGATGACGAGATCGCTTCAGTCCCAGATTTGGAGCACATTATTCAGCTACCTTGGCAGCCAGAAATTGCCTGGATGCCCGCCGATATTACTTTGTATGGCAAACCCTATGAGCTCAATACCCGTGTCTTACTTAAAAAAATTCAGCAACAGGCCAGAGAAATGGGCTTTGGGATGAATCTTGGAATTGAGGCCGAAGTATTTCTTCTTAAAAAGAACGAAGATGGCAGCCTGAGTACTCCTGACCCGGACGATAAGCTAACTAAGCCGTGTTACGACACACGGGCGTCTCTTGCCAACTTTAATTGGATTGATCGCATGGCGACCAGTATCAATGAATTAGGGTGGGACCTTTATTCCTTCGATCATGAAGATGCCAATGGTCAGTTTGAATTTGACTTCACATATGCCGATGCGCTGACTACCTGTGATAGATTTACTTTCCTGAAATTAATGGCAAAAGAATATGCCAAACAGGAAGGATTGCTTGCTACATTTATGCCCAAGCCTTTCGCTAACAAAACCGGTAATGGCGCGCATTTTAATATATCGTTGTACGATATCAATTCAGGTGAAAATCTCTTCCAGTGCGCGCCTGAGGATGATCCTCATGGACTGGGGCTGACTGAGCTTGGGTATCAATTTATCGGCGGTATCTTGAAACACGGCCCTGCGCTCTGTGCAGTGTTTGCCCCGACGGTGAATTCCTATAAGCGGCTGGTCCGGCAAGGTGACATGCCGTACTTTACCTGGGCGCCAGTCTTTAACTCCTTTGGTTCAAATAACCGAACAAATTCTGTCCGGGTGCCTATGGGCGGTGGTCGTTGTGAGTCCCGTAATGCTGATGGCGCTGTTAACCCCTATTTAGCTGCAGCTCTTGCACTTGCTGCTGGCCTAGAGGGCATTCGCGAGGGACTCAACCCTGGAAAGCCACAGGAGCGGAATCTTTACGAGTTGACCGAAGCTGAGCGTAAAAAGATGGGCATTAATTTTCTACCCAAAACACTTCAGGAAGCGATTCATGCATTTGATGCAGACCCATTTATTGAGGCCGTGATTGGTCAGGAGCTCAAAGCTGAGTTTATCAAGTACAAACAGCAGGAGTGGAATGATTATCATCAGACGATTAGTGACTGGGAGATTGAACGCTACACGCACCTGTTTTAAAGCTAAAAAAGCCCGGCTTCTTGGCCGGGCTACTAGGTAGTTGAATGCTCTTCAGCTTGAATGCATCTATGCTGTTAATGTAAGACTTGATAACAAGCTGACTCACAAGATTACACTATTAATTACTATATTAAATGGATGCGGATATCGCCCAAAACTTGATTATTTATGCTGATGGTTAACCAAATTAGCTAGTCATGAACAACTCTGGTGTAGCGATCCAGAGCGGTACTCTCACATTTTCGCCAGTCTCGCGCAGACTTTTCACTGACTTCTGTGGTTGCTTGATAAGAAAAGCTAGGTTCCAGAGAATCGATTCGCCAACGTCGTTCAATATCACGACCCTGAAGCGCTATTCTCTGATTTAAGATATTCTTGTCTTTTGTGAGCGAGAAGCCCTCAAGCTGAATCTCATCAGCATCCGGAGCATCTAAATCCAGCGTATGCAACGTCTTGTAACAGCTAGATGAATTACGTTGTGCTACCAGAGTTTGAAAATCTAACAGATCAGATCGTTGTTCGAACGAGGCCTTCTGTAATGCCTGTGATAATGTCAGCCCACTAGTGAGCCAATAATGCTCAATCGCCATGTTAGTTCTCCCCAATACGAGACCTGCATATTCTCCATTAATAATTAGTGCCCCTGATCGCGGTAGCGTAATGCCGGTATTAAGATCAGTTTCAGATTCTAGTTCAAGACCAATCATCGGCCCAGTGTTGATTTGATTGAGGTGCCGCCAATCCTCTACATAAGCACCACTGGGCGCAAATTCCATCATACAGTTACCGATCCGTCTCAATTCAGCGGGTTCAGGCCAGCGGTTATGAAGCTGATAGCTTGCGCCGTCTTTCCAGCTTAGCTGATTCTTTTCCCAGCAAGTATGTGCGTACCAGCCGTCTAAATTTGCCTGTTCTAATAACGTTTCAAGGTTCTCATAATCCCCTTTAGGGTGGTTTCTTTGTTCTTGCTTAATAGGCAAACGCAAATCTATCGTCAAACCGCCACTTTGTAGCCAAAATACACGAGTTTGGGTATCGCTGAGCCCGTCTGCGAAGCTGATAGTTCGACGATAAAAAATGCCAAGCATCCATTTCGGTACACGGATGTCCGATTTAAAGTTGCTCTTGCTTGCCAGCTTAATCAGATTCATCATTCATCTCCTGTTGGCCGAGCAGCATCCACTAGAGGCTTAAACTGCCCGAAGGTAGCTAGCGTCTTTGACGCCTCTGGCAATGCTATCTCTCCAAGTGCCAAACGGCGTTGAAGATACTGAAATGTTTGAATGGTCTGAGCATACAGATGATCTCCGCACACAAGCGCATCATATTTATTTGAGGTTGCCCCAATCTGTGGTGGAAGTATCGACTCTACAAGGGTGTCGTAATCCAGGCTGCAGAACAATGGAAAAGAGAAACGCTCCTCTTTCACTTTTCGTACACGATGTGAGGTCGCTAAAAATCGGCCGTTAGATAAGATTTCAAGCATATCGCCGATATTAACAATAAAGCTTCCCGGACGGTGTGGTGCGTTTATCCACTCACCGTTCCCATTCAATACCTGCAATCCATCGCTGGTCGTCAGCAACAGTGTAAAACATTCATAATCAGTGTGCGCACCGATACCCTCTCTATCTTCTGCAGTCTCATCATAGGGGTAATGCACTAGACGTAGTTGGCTGGGGGGGCGAGTTACTTTCGAAATCAAGGTGTTTTCTGGCAATCCAAGTGCAAGCGCAAATCCTTTGAAAAGAAGATTTCCAAGCTCGAGTGCTTCTGCATAATAAGATTCTACTCTACTCTTAAAGTCTTTAAGATCAGGCCATAAGTTGGGTCCAAGCATCGGCCTTTGATATACGCGGTCCTGTAGATCAAATCCCAAATCATAGGATTCTTTGTGATCAATTTTTGAGGGGTCTAAGGCTGTACTATAGAACCGCTCCTCACCCTCTGGGACATAGCCACTGTGGTTTTGTGATAAACCAATATAGGAATGCATTTTTACGTTTAGAGGCTGACTAAAAAATTGCCTCGCTGCATTGATCAGCGAGTCGACTCTTGACTGAGATATTCGGTGGCCCTCTATGTAGAAAAAACCTACTTCCCTGGCAGCTTTGGCGAGCTGGATTGCAACCTGCTTACGGTCATTAATATTACAAGAATACAATCCGGCAATATCGATCACCGGTATTTCGCTGAATGCAGTATGAGGGTTCTTTGACTGGCTCTTTGCCATGGCTTGCTCCCGTATTGAATTGGAATTAGCCTGGCCGTCCAGATTGTTGTCGCTTTCAAGGGGTCAATGTGGTCATAAATTTCCCTCGCAACGAATCGGGCCGTCCCGATGTAAATATCTTACAAAACCGAAGCATATTTTTCAAATTTGATTTACTGCATATTTACGCTAGCTCGTTGCCGGTATGCGAGTAAAGAAGGGAGAGTTAATAGAGAGGAAAAGGTCACCGAGTTTTCACAAATGCTATAAAGCAACGAAAGTATCTTAATGGCGGGTTTATGATCATGGGTGACTTCGGAGTTAAAGTAGAGTTTTTTGTTGCTGTTGACGGCAACAGATTCGCATTTGGTTTCAGGTCAGCAAATGTAAATGGAACTTAGTTAAAACGCTTTTGCACTCGATTTTAGTAGTGCTTAGTTCGAGTGATTACATTACAAAATTAAGAAGCTATCGTTTTTTTGATTTTTTGAGGACAAAGTTGCCTGGCATTTTTTTCTACTAGGCACGATGTCTTAAATCATTATCGGGGCTAGTGAGAGATTAAAGCTAAAATCTACTCGATATTCTGGATCTGTTCACGCATCTGCTCGATTAACACTTTTAGCTCCACAGAAACCTGCGTAGTTGTGCTTGAGATAGATTTTGATCCTAGAGTATTTGCTTCGCGGTTCAGCTCTTGCATTAAAAAGTCCAATCTTCTACCGATGGATTCATTGCTTTTAAGTGCCAGCCTGATTTCGCTGATATGAGCTTCTAGACGGTCTAACTCCTCGTCTACATCGGCACGATTGGCAATAATGACCATTTCCTGCTCAAGACGCTGTTCATCCATCTGTTCTTTGAGCTCATTAAGCTTTTCATGGAGACGAGTTCTCTGCTGTTGAAGAATCTTGGGTAAGTTTTCACGAACAATAGTAATTTGCGATTCAATGCCTATCAGTCGCTGTTCAACCATTCCAGCCAGTTTGACGCCTTCGCGCTCGCGCCCTTCAAGCATCTGGTCTAAGGCCAAGTCGAAGGCTTGCTGACCTGCTTTGTTGATCTGTTTAGCTTCTATGCTGGCATCTTTGATAACTCCCGGTAGCTTCATAATATCTACTGGCGAAATAGGGGCTGCATCTGATAGCTTATTAGCAATTGCCTGAGCGATTTCAATATGTGACTGGGCGACTTCTAGATCAAGGGTAGAGCCGGCATCTGAATGATTAAAGGCAATTTGTACTGAACAGTCGATTTTACCTCGAGTGAGTTTTTTGCGAGTCATATCGCGCAAGGCGGTTTCAGATTCGCGAA
>ERZ1047472.809-NODE-809-length-26620-cov-22.436326_pt1 | contig 26620 bp, 19 predicted proteins | sample MGYA00383095_ERZ1047472 | MGnify/ENA primary metagenome ERZ1047472 (study PRJEB29581, sample SAMEA5548365) | metagenome | biome: marine; feature: coastal; material: water | depth 1 m | study: Short-term variability in the microbial, nano- and picoplankton... | reverse complement strand
TCGCTAACAAAGTCGCGCCAGCGCTGTGGACGCGAGAAAACATTGACCACATGCGCACCCAGCTTAGGCGTCTGGGCTTTGCCTACGACTGGGATCGTGAGCTGGCAACCTGTGACCCTGAATACTATCAGTGGGAGCAATGGTTCTTCACACAGTTGCACGAGAAAGGCCTGGTCTATAAAAAAATGGCGACGGTTAACTGGGATCCCGTTGACCAAACGGTACTGGCCAACGAACAAGTCATCGACGGGCGCGGCTGGCGCTCTGGCGCCGTTATCGAGCGCCGAGAAATCCCCCAGTGGTTTATCCGCATTACCGCTTATGCCGAAGAACTCCTAGAAGGCCTAGACACGCTGGATGGCTGGCCCGAGGCCGTCCGTACCATGCAGCGTAATTGGATTGGTAAAAGTCGCGGTGTGGAGCTGGCGTTCGGCCTTGATACACCGATTGCCGGCTTGGAAAAAATCGAAGTCTATACCACGCGACCGGACACGCTCTTCGGCGTGACCTATATCAGTCTCGCTGCCGAGCACCCGATAACGCTCTCCCTCGCCGAGCACAACCCCGCGCTATCGGCGTTTGTTGATCACTGCAAGCAGTCCTCTGTGGCTGAGGCAGATATGGTTAAAGCAGAAAAAATGGGCATGGATACAGGTCTTCGCGCACGCCACCCACTCACCGGGGAGGCCGTGCCCGTTTGGGTCGCAAACTACGTATTAATGGATTACGGCTCCGGCGCGGTGATGGCGGTGCCAGCGCACGATGAGCGAGATTGGGAATTTGCCAAGAAATATGATTTACCACTCAAGGTCGTGATTTGCGATGCCGAGGGTGCACCGGCTGATATCCACGCATCGGCCTACACAGAGCGTGGGGTGTTGACCGCGTCTAGCCAATTTGATGGCTGCAGTTTCGATACCGCTTTCGAGCAGATCGCCAAGGCGCTGACAGACATCGAAATGGGTCGTGTGACAACCCAGTTTCGCCTGCGTGACTGGGGCGTGTCACGGCAGCGCTATTGGGGCACGCCCATCCCGATGCTCAACCTTGCCGACGGCCAAGACATCCCCATTCCCATGAACCGCCTTCCATCGTTATTGCCGGAGGATGTTGTCATGGATGGCGTAATCTCTCCGATCAAGGCGGATTCCGCGTGGCGAAAGTTCACACTTGAAAACCAAGCCTGCGAGCGCGAGACAGATACCTTCGATACCTTTGTGCAATCGTCCTGGTATTACGCTCGCTTTACTTGTCCCGACTACGCGGAGGGAATGCTCGACAGCGAACAAGCTAATTACTGGTTGCCGGTAGATCAATATGTCGGCGGCATTGAACACGCCATTTTGCATCTTCTCTACGCGCGTTTTTTCCACAAATTGATGCGTGATGCCGGGCTAGTGTCGAGTGATGAGCCCTTCAAGCGGCTACTGACCCAAGGAATGGTGCTCAAAGACGGTGCCAAAATGTCGAAATCACGCGGTAATACGGTTGATCCCCAACCGCTGATAGACACTTACGGCGCCGACACGGTGAGACTCTTCAGTATGTTCGCGGCACCACCTGATCAATCGCTTGAGTGGTCTGACTCGGGTGTTGAAGGCGCTCATCGCTTCATCAAGCGCCTGTGGCGATTAGCGCATGACGTTGGGCTCCCTGACTCCACTGTAGACCTCGGCGCGCTGACATCGGCACAAAAAAATCTGCGGCGAAAAGTACATGAAACCATTGCTAAGGTGACAGACGACTACGGACGCCGACAAACCTTTAATACGGCGGTGGCCGCTATTATGGAACTCTGTAATGAGCTCGGCCGGCACCACCGTGACACTGAGCAAGACCGAGCCGTCGTCGGTGAAGGCGTGCATGCCGTACTCAGAATGCTGTGGCCGATTACGCCGCATCTATGCGAGTACTTATGGCTAGAGCTCTCTGGAGACGCTTTCGAAGAGGGGGCCTGGCCCAACGTCGACGAAAGCGCACTAGACCGCGATGAGCTAACAATAGTGATTCAGGTCAATGGTAAGGTGAGGGGTAAAATGAGTGTGCCGGCCACAGCGGACAGCACCGAAATCGAAGCCCTGGCGAAGGACCAAGAGAATGTTCAACGCTTCCTTGTCGACAAAACCATTAAAAAGGTGGTGGTTGTGCCCAAGAAACTCGTGAACATTGTTGCGCAATGATGTCGACTTTACCGCACCAACCTTACCGACTCGCCAAGCTAGCCTGTTTACTGGCTGTTTTTTTATGCCTGATAAGCTGTGGTTTTCAGCTCAAAGGGGCTGACTCAAATGGCGTATCAACGGGACTTCAAGGTCTTGAGCTGCGCCTAATCAGTGTCCAACCTCGATCAGATCTGACGCGAGAGGTATCCCGCGAGCTCTCGAATGCGGGAGCCGTCCTGACCGACGCTACCGACCCGGCGTTACAACTGACCTTGCAAGCTGAGCAATTTAGTCAGCGAAACGTGTCGTTGACTGCTCAAGCGCGAGCCGCCGAGTTAGAACTCACCCTATCGGTAGACTTTGTGCTCGAGCAAGCAGAACAGGATCCCACCGACGCCCGTGCAACGGTCTCCAGACAAATGCTCAATGACCCCCGCAACATTGTGGGCAAAACCGAAGAGTTACGACTACTGCGGGAAGAGATGCGACGCGATCTTGCCGCACAGATTGTCCGCCGCATTGGACATAGTCTCTCCCGCTAATGCAGCTTAAACCGAATCAACTGGCCGGCCAGCTGAAGAAAGGGCTGACAACGTGTTACCTCGTCTCCGGAGATGAGCCCTTGCTCGTGCAAGAAGCGGCTGACGCGATTCGTCAGGCAGCACGGGACGGCGGCTATCAAGAACGGCAACGCATTACCATTTCAGGTAAAAGTGACTGGCTCGAGCTGGGGCATATCTCCAGCGCGCTGTCGCTATTCGCTGAGCATAAGTTAATCGAAATTGAACTCCCCAATGGCAAACCGGGTGCAGAGGGCAGCAAAGCCCTCTCTGAGTTTTTAGCCAGTAGCCCCGACGACATCTTACTCATCGTCAGTGGTCGCATTGATAAGCAGTCACAAAAAAGCAAATGGTATACCGGACTCGATCAGGCCGGCGTCATCGTACCGATATGGCCTGTCTCTGCCGCTGAATTGCCGGGGTGGATAGCCGCCCGCATGAAGCTAGCTGGATTACAACCCGATGCCGACGCAGTCGCCTTATTGGCTGAACGTTTGGAAGGGAATTTATTGGCCGCCGCACAAGAGATTGAAAAATTGCGCCTGCTGCACGGCGAGCAGACCATATCAGCCGATATGATTGCCGATACCGTATCGGATAATGCGCGTTACGATGCCTTTCGGCTCGTAGATGTTGCCCTCACCGGTGATGCGCGCGGTGCGATCAGAACACTGAGGGGTCTCAAGTCAGAGGCGGTGCAGCCACCTGTATTGCTATGGGCGCTGGCACGCGAGGTGAGACTGCTCGCTAATCTCAAACGAGATATCGCCGGGGGGGCTTCGGTTAACACCGCCCTGAATCAACGCGGTGTATGGCGAAGCCGACAGACCCTGATTCAGTCGGCTCTCAAGCGACTTTCAGGGCGGGATCTGGCAAAGATGCAGGCATTGACCTTTCAAGCCGATGGCAGCAGCAAAGGGTTTTTAACAGGCGCCCCTTGGGACCTCATGGAGACGCTTGTCGTGGTGATGGCTCAAGGCTCTGGCGTGCCAGCGAGTAAAACTGAACGTTTAAAATAGAGTAATCCGAGAGCACCCAATCCGATCGTGCCTGCCACAGCCGATACCCACTCGAATCCAAAGCCATCGACGCTGGCACCCACGACCGCAGCACCCATTGCGGGGACCCCCATGGCCATCATCGTCCATACGCTCAGTACGCGACCCCTAAAGCGTGGGTTCACCGTCAACTGAATGAGCGTCTGACATCCGGTACCCGCCACCGTCGTCATCGTACTCAAGCACGATACCCAACAGCCCATAGCCACCACGCCAGCAACCCACTGCAAACTCATCAGCGTCAAACACGCTAGCGCAATAGCGCCGTAAACAAGCCCCAGCAAACGCGCCAAGTTGGCTGACTGGCGGCTCACCAACAGCCCGCCCAGTACAGAGCCCAGGCCCGCCATCGCGACTAAAATAGCCAGCTCAGACGAGCCGCCTCTTAGCACTTGCCCTGACAAGGCCGGCAGTAATTCAATGATCGTGCGACCCAGCACCCCATTGAGCGCCGTAAACAGCAGCAGTAACTTCAGATCAGCTTGACGAATCAAGTGCCGAAACCCATCAGACAACTGTATCCAGTATGAGGTGGGAGCCTCTGGAACCGCATCGCGCACCACCGAGAGCCGGGAGAGCCCCACAAATGAAGTGATGAACAGCAGCATAGACACCAGCCAAGCAAAGGCAGTCTCCGTTTGAGCCACCAAAGCCGCGCCGATGGCCGGCCCGATCATGCGCGCTACATTAAATGACATCGTGGAATAGCCGACAGCGCTGGGTAAGGCAGCCCGCGGGACAAGCAAGGGCACCATGGCAAGACGCATCGGTGAGTGCAGTGAGGTGGCGATACCCAAAGCAGTGGCTAAACCCGCGAGTGCAAAGCGGTCGTACCACGCCAGCCAAGTAGTGATCGCGCCCACCAACGCGATAGTGCTATGAATCAGCATAGAAAGCCGCAAACCCTGTCGAGGATTGACGCGGTCCGACAAAATACCAAACCAAGGCGACAACAGCAGCGCAGGCGCCAACATGAGCGCGCCTGTAATGCCGACCCAAGTCGCTGAGTGAGTGAGGTCCCAAGCACTCCAGCCCAATAAAAAGCGCAATAACCAGGCGCCCAAACTCGAAAACCAGCTCACCGGGTAGTACTGACGAAACCGCGCATCTGATAAAGCAGATCGATGCACCTGTCGCATTTCACGACGGTCAGAAAAATCCTCGCTTGCTTTTTTTGTCATGCTGAAATACTGTTTATTTATACAGTATTGTTGCAGCCGCTTTTTGATCGGCAATTCCTTTCGAAGGAATGACAAACAAAAACAGCAGTCTAAAACGGGAGTACATCATGAATTATCTACTCGAAGACATTTTTCGCCGCGCCGATACTTGGCAGGGTATGGGCCAGAAAGATCGCGTTTTCTTGGATCCCAGCGCACCGTCGGCCAATGCAGGGGCGCACTCAGCTCAAGCTATCGCAACCGGTTTTGACGCGCTCGATGCACAACTGTACAGCAGTGGGTGGCCGCTGGGGGGATGTATCGAGGTCATTAGTGACCAGTGCGGGCTCGATGCAATGGGCGTGTTCATGCCCACCATGAAAAAACTCTCTGGCCAATCGCGCTGGCAAGTCTTTATTGATCCTCCCTACACGCCTTATGCCCCGTTGCTGGCAGGAGAAGGCATTGATCTGCAAGAAATTATGCTGGTGCACCCACGCAATCGTGAGGAGCTACTGTGGTCAGTTGAACAGGCATTACGCAGTAGCACCTGTAGTACGGTCTTTGCTTGGCTTGGCGCCACTGATTATCGTTATTCAGAGTTGCGGAAAATTCAGTTAGCTGCAGCCAGCCATGGCACATTAGCCATACTATTCCGATCCTCGGAAGCATTGGCACAGCCCTCTCCCGCCAGCTTAAAAATCCACGTTGAAGGCTATCGACAAGTCAAAATTATTAAGCAACGAGGCGGTGTTCAAAGCGCGACAATTCCATTACCGAGCAATGATTCACTGCCTATCGCCCACACTGAATGGTCCTTTATCGACCAGTTAGACAACAGTCAGTCCACGCCAAGTTATCGCCCTTCTGCCTGACAGCGACTGTTAACTGTGTAGTAAGGCTAATGCCGTTACTTTAAGTTGCGGCGGCTTTTCATGGCTGATGGCGTATGGCTTATCCCAAGTGAACAGCCTATGTTAGCCTTCGCTTTTTTTAACGAGACACCCATGCACGATTTTCCTCACCACTATCGTTGTGTCGCCACCGCAAATGCCAGCCAATCAGTGGTTCAGGTTGCTAGCGATGGACTGGTCACCCTCGCTACTGACGCCCCCAAAGAATTCGGGGGGCCTGGCGACCAATGGTCGCCGGAGGCGCTATTGATTGCCGCGGTGGCAGACTGCTTTGTCTTGACCTTCCGCGCGATCGCAGCGCCCTCCCGCGTCATTTGGCATGCCATTGACTGCGAGGCTACCGGCACACTAGAGCGCATTGATCGGACACCCCAATTCACTGAAATTCGTCTCGCGATTCGTATCAGCGTACCCAGCGACATGGAAGAAGAGCGCATAACACGGGTCCTAGAGAAAGCAGAAAAAAGCTGCCTCATCACTAATTCATTGACCGCGACGGTGCATCTTGATGTCGAGATTAATCGCGAGTAATAGCATCGCCGTTAGCCATGCTGCAAACCATCATCATCTGACGACTTAACGGAGCGCTTTGCTTACCGGAATGCTTTAATCTCGGCGCTGCCAGTGACGCAACTCACTGTCTCTTCTGCTAAAGCGTCATTTTATAAAACGCCACTGCATAAAATGCCATCTCATAAAAAACCCCGCAACTGCGGGGTTTTTTAACCACGCCACACCTGGTTACGGTGTCACACTGACCACGACGTTACCAGACTCCTCTATATCAAAGCGATCCGCGTCCATCACTTTGGTCCACGCGCTGGCAAAGTCTTTGACGAAGCGCTGCCGACTTTCGTCAAAAGCGTAAAACTCCACTACGGCGCGCAGTTCCGAATTGGATCCGAAGACGAGATCGAACTCTGTCGCGGTCCATTTCAGATCACCACTTAGTCGATCACGGCCCTCAAAGACATACGCGTCTGGGGACGGCCCCCATGCAGTGTTCATATCGAGCAGATTCACGAAGAAGTCATTGCTCAATACTCCTGGGCGATCCGTCAGAACGCCTCGGTCACTGCCGTCGGCGTTGGCGTTCATAGCACGCAACCCACCCAGCAATACTGTCATTTCTGATACGGTCAGATTCAGCATATCGGCTTTGTCGATCAAAGCTTGCGAGGGTGACATGAAGCCGAGATCCGCCATGTAATTGCGGAAACCGTCATGGCGAGGCTCCAGCACCGACCACGAAGCCGCGTCTACCGACCCCTCGATTGCATCGACCCGGCCAGGGCTAAAGGGAATGGAGACCTCCACACCAAAGGCTTCTGCCGCACGCTCAACACCCACATTGCCTGCAAGAACAATGACGTCTGCCAGCGAAACCCGCTTGCCTCGCGACAAACCGCTGTTGAACTCGTCCTGCACGTCCGCCAGCACAGCCATCACCTCAGCCAACTCGGCCGGGTTATTAATTGCCCACTGATTTTGAGGCGCAATACGAATGCGAGCACCATTGGCACCGCCACGCATATCGGTGGCGCGATAGGTCGAGGCTGAGGCCCACGCGGTGCTCACCAGTTGCGTATTCGATAATCCACTGTCCGCAATAGCAGCTTCCAGCTTGCGAACATCCCGGTCGCTGATCAGCTTGTAGTCGCGGTCCGGGAGCGGGTCTTGCCAGGCCAGCGTCTCTGCAGGCACATCGTCACCCAGATAACGGATCTTTGGACCCATGTCGCGATGCGTCAACTTAAACCATGCCTTCGCAAACGCCAGCTCAAACTCCGCAGGATTCTCGACGAACCGCTGGGAGATCTCGCGATAGCTGGGATCAAATTTCAGCGACAGATCCGTGGTGAACATCACCGGTGCGTGACTCACACCCTCTGCATGAGCATCAGGAACAGTGCCCGCTGCCGCACCCTCTTTGGGCTGCCACTGCAGGGCTCCCGCCGGACTGCGCGTTTGCTCCCACTCGTAGGCAAACAAGTTCGCCAGATACATCATTGACCACTGGGTCGGAGTGGCCGTCCAAGCGCCTTCCAAACCTGAAGTCACCGTGTCTTCTGCATTGCCTTTGCCACAGGTATTTTTCCAGCCGAAACCTTGCTCAACGATCACCTCGCCTGTGGGCTCGGGGCCAACGCAGTCATCGGGCTTGTGTGCACCGTGGGCTTTACCGAACGAGTGCCCGCCAGCAATGAGCGCAACGGTCTCTTCGTCGTTCATCGCCATCCGGCCGAAGGTTTCACGAATATCATGGGCCGCCAGCACCGGGTCAGGATTGCCGTTGGGCCCCTCAGGATTAACATAAATCAGCCCCATCTGAACCGCAGCGAGTCCCTTGCGCAATTGGCGACCCTCACCGTAACGCTCATCCGCCAGCATCTTGGCTTCGGGGCCCCAATAGACCCATTCAGGCTCCCAATCGTCCGTGCGACCACCGGCAAACCCAAAGGTTTTAAAACCCATATTTTCCATCGCAACGTTACCAGCCAGCACCATTAAGTCGGCCCATGAGATTTGGCTACCGTATTTTTGCTTGATCGGCCAAAGGAGGCGTCGCGCTTTATCGAGATTGCCATTATCTGGCCAACTGTTCAGTGGCTCAAAACGCTGCTGACCACCATCCGCACCACCGCGACCATCACTGGTCCGGTAGGTACCGGCGCTATGCCAGGCCATGCGAACGAAGAAAGGTCCATAGTTGCCATAATCAGCGGGCCACCAGGCTTGCGATTGGGTCAGCGTGTCGTTGACGTCGGCCTTCAATGCCTCAAGATCCAGCGTCGCAAAAGCAGACGCGTAATCAAAACTCGCGCCCAAGGGGTTCGCATTATGTTCATTCTGCCGAAGCGGGGTCAGGTCAAGCGTCGTCGGCCACCACGCCTGTGCGCTTTTGGGTGTGCTCCGCGCCATCACATCGTGAGCTGGCAGCGCCATTAGGGTCGCCGCTAACGCCAGATGTGTAATGGCTAAAGTGATTGCGTTGCCTTTCATGATATTGCCCTCCAAAAAAATAACATCGTCAGTTCACTACTGTACCCACTGATCACAGAAACTAACAAACAGATTAAATAATAAAAATCGATCGGTTTTATCGATCGATTTATCGATTTGATGCTGGCCGGTGCTGTAGCGAGCCATCTGCTTATGGCTTCGTAGCCAGCACATCTTGGACCAGTCTCTGAACATGGGCTTCGAGTTGATCGAGGGGCACAGCGCCTGATTCGAGCACCACATCGTGAAAAGCCCGGATATCGAAACGGTCACCCAATGCCTGGCGGGCCATTTCTCTCAATTCAACAATCCGTAACTTGCCGATCATATACGCGGTGGCTTGCCCAGGCATGGCAATATAACGCTCGATAGCCCGCTGACAGTCATAGACCGCATTTGGCGTATTCGTAACCAAGTACGCCACCGCTTGCTCTCGAGTCCATTGTTTATGGTGAAGCCCCGTATCCACTACCAAACGAGCTGCTCGCCAAAGCTCCATCGATAAACGCCCAAAATTGGAATAAGGATCTTGGTAAAAGCCCATTTCTTTCGCCAAATATTCAGAATAAAGGCCCCAGCCCTCGCTAAATGCGGTGAACCGGGTATGGCGCTGAAAGTCGGGAACATGACTCAGCTCTGCGGCAATCGCCAGTTGCAAATGATGTCCGGGTAATCCTTCATGAAATGCCAATGCCTCAAGATCTGTCTTAGGCATTGAGTTCATATCGTAAAGATTCGCGTAATAAATCCCAGGGCGAGACTCGTCTGATGGTGGGCGTTGATAAAACGCCTTACCTGCTGACCGCTCACGATACGCCTCGACGCGCTTTACCACTAACTCTGCCCGAGGCAGAACGCCAAAATACGCTGGCAACCGCTTCGCCATATCATCAATCGCCGTTCTCGCGGCGTCGAGGTACGCCGATCGCCCCTCCTCAGTATTGGGAAACCGTAAAGCCTGATCACTTCTGACTCGCTCTAGAAACGCTGATAAATCGCCGCGTTCACCCAGCTCAGCCATCACAGCGCGCATTTCACTGTGCAACCGCTCAACATTGTCGAGCCCCGCTTGATGAATTTCTGCTGCCGTTAAACTCGTGGTAGTAAAGACGTTTAATCGGTTGGCATAGAACGCCTCGCCATCAGGAAACCGCCACACTCCGTCCTCGGGCATCGCTCGATCTTGCTGCGACCTGACTGCCGCAATCAACTTTTGGTAGGCAGGCCGCACTGCATTGAATAGGGCGCTCCGCGCATCCTCTCGCAGTTGATTGATCTCGGCAGGTGCTAATGCCAGTTGATCCAGCTTGTCGTTGAAGTCAGCCCAAATCACTGACGGTTCATCGCCGGCATCAAAGGGGGCCCCTAACAACACATTGCTCGCCGACTCGATGATTTTTGGGATCATCCAATCGACTAAAAAAAGTCCTTTATCAGCACGAATCTGTATCTGCTCAACCACACCGTCAAAATAGAGGGGCAAATTATTCAGACGCGCGATGTAAGCCTCGGCATCTTGCATCGAGTTGATGGCGTGAACATTGATGAGCAAACTCACTGGGCTAGTATGCGGCCCGCGAAACTGATGGATCACATAACGATGATGACGAAAAGGGGCGCCCGCCAGCGTGCGCTCGAGGTCAAGTCGGTACAATCGATAGGACAATAAGCGGTCCTCCGATAACTGGGAGGTGTCGATACCGTTGAGAAAATCCAGTCGCTGTCGAGTGATTGCCAGCGACGCCAGCTGGAAAGACTCCGTGACATCATTCCACTGATCTTGGCGGTCGTTCACGCCCAGGTAACTGGCAGAAGCAGGATAACGAACGAGATCTTCTGCCCAAGTGGCTGTGAAGAAATCCTCTAGTCGCTGCTGTTCAGCTGAAACAGGGGGGGTTAATACCGCCTCAGATAGCGCATTGGAGTCGGCATCGGGCCCTCCGCAAGACGTCAATAATAACGTCAAAATGAGCCCAAATGACGAAGTGAAACGGGCCATCCCGTGACGGATATCGTTCAGATTAGCGATGTTAAAGGAGGCATTGGGGTAGCGATAACGAGAGGCAATAGGCATGGCAGTTTCTCAAACACAACAGTGGCTAGCTGAAAACGTAGTGAACTAGTGTGGCAGAAATCGCACCTCATCTGGTGGCTGTCGCTACTTTTTAATCAACACACCCCACATACTACTGTATAAAAATACAGTAGTATGTGGGGATGTCTCTCTGGCTTTGTCTTCGTTTTGATGCCCTCCCTCTGGAAGCCCTGCTAAAGCAGCCGGAGCCGCAGGATAATCGAGCAACTGTTGTTGTCGCACAACGCCTTGTCGTCGCCTGCGATGAAACAGCCCGCTGTGCTGGGGTCGTACCGGGTCAAGGTGCCAGTACTGCGCAAGCCCTACTCACACAGTATGACGCCCATATTCTGGAGCGCAGACCTGAGAAAGAAAGTGCTCTGCTGCAACAGTTAATGACCTGGGCTTATGGGCTCTCACCACACTTAGAGCGCTGGCAAAACAATGCCCTGATGATTGAGGTCGGGAGCTGCTTAACACTTCATCATGGATTGGAGGCATTACTGCAGCGCATTCATAATGAAATGAGTTTACGCGACCTCACTGTTAACATGGGGGTCGCGGAGACTCGTACGGCGGCCTGGCTACTCAGCCACTGCGACGCCCATTTAGCCTGCCAACCAGAGCAACCTCTCATTGAGCGACTGTCACCCCTACCGCTTACTCTACTCAGAGACGAATTCCCCACTATTGTCGATCGACTGGAAAAAGCGGGTATTCGTCAATTCGCGCAATTACTTGATATTCCACTAGCCGATATTGGTAAACGCTGTGGCATTACCTTTGTCGACTGGTTCAATCAGCTGCTAGGCAGACGCCAAGAACCCACTATCGACTATCAACCACCCACCCGCTTTCAAGACACGCTTTGGTTTGGTTTTGATATTCGCAATCGGCAAGAGCTTCACCCCGCTATGAAGCAACTACTGATGCATTTCTGCCACTTTCTAGTCAACACTCAACTCACTAGTGGCGTCATTGAATGGCGCTGCCTTAGGCCAAAAGGCAGCAAGGAATCCTTCAAGGTCTTCTCTGAAACGGCGCAGCGACAAGCCAAGATATGGCTGGAGCTATCCTGTTTGCAACTAGACAACTGGTCCCTCCCCGAGGGTATTGAAGGACTGTCCCTAGTGGCTGATCAACTGCAAGAGGCTCTTCCCGCACCACAAGATTTATTTCATGCCGGCAGCCATCAAGCGTCGCGATACGAACTCGCGGACCGGCTGCGGAGTCGGCTAGGGCTACAGGCGGTGGGTTACCTCGACTTTCGGAGAGAACACCTCCCCGAGGATACCGTAATCAAAACGCAGAGCACTCATACGATGAGTCGTCCCGATACCATCGCGTTGGGACAACGACCATTCTGGCTTCTACCTGAGCCACATCCTGTCCATCAAGAAGGAAAAAAGCTGTACTGGAACGGCCTGTTAGACGTCGTTCATGGCCCAGAACGCATTGAGGACTGCTGGTGGAGTAAGCCGACTAGCCGCGATTACTACATTGCCCAAACGCCTCAAAAGCAACCCATTTGGCTGTATCAGGATCGGCATAACCGCCGCTGGTATGTACACGGGCTATTCGCCTAGGGCCGCTTCCCACATTCACTCAGCAGTTTTATCCAGCCAAACCAGTTCCGCTGGATCAAACTCCAACGCCGTCATGGTCTCGATAAAATGATTGCGTAACTCGCTCGTTATCTGAGGCTCTCGGGCAAGCAACCAAAGATAATCTCGATTAAACCCCGAGACGAAGGCGTAGTCATAGTCTTCGCCTAACTCGAATACGATGTAGCTGCCATAAAATGGTCCAAAAAAAGACACTTTGAGGTGTGCAACATCAGCAGCACCCACCGATTGGGCAATGCCTTCCGCTTCGCGCCAAGCCCCGTCTTCAGCGTCAAAACCACGATTCAATACCTTAATACTGCCATCAGGATTGAGGTCATAGGTCGCAGTGACCTCACTCAGACCCCGCTCAAAACTATGATCGAGTCGGGCTATCTCATGCCAAGTTCCCAGATAACGGCTTTGATCAAATCCTGTCACCGGCTGAATGCCGTCGGGTATACCCGTACAACTCAACAGCGCCAGACCCAAAAAGCCGGCCAGCACACTGCGGATACGTTTGATATGACTGAATACCGTTGTCTTTTTCATCATGCGCTCACTGCTAACAGACCGCAGTTTACGCTATTTCTTTTTATGCTTTTCATTTGAACCCTAGTACCGCTAGAATACTGTTTATTTATACAGTATTAATACTATCGTGTACGCGGAACTTCACTGTTTAAGCCACTTCAGTTTTTTACGCGGCGCCTCAGCACCCGCTGAATTGGTCTCTCGAGCCGCCGAGTGCGGTTATCACGCTTTAGCCGTGACAGACGAGTGCTCCCTTGCAGGCGTCGTTAAAGCACATGTTGCGGCTAAGGAGCATCAGCTCAAACTGATCATCGGTAGCGAATTCACATTAACCGAAGGTATTCGACTGGTGGCATTGGTCCCTAATCGGGAAGCCTACGGTGAACTCTCTGGCTTAATCAGTCGAGCCCGCAGGCGCTGCCACAAAGGCGAATACACCGTCCATCTGCGCGACATTATTTTTCATCTCAAGCGCTGCTTCCTCATTCTGCTACCCGACGATACCCACAATCAGACTGTTTACTTGCAACAATTAACCCGGCTCTGTAAGGGCCGTGTATGGATCGGCGTCAGTCGCCTACTCGGCAATGATGAATGGCGACGATTTAAGCACCGTTATCATATTGCACAAGCTTTGCAGATACCGATGGTCGCTTGTGGCGAAGTACAAATGCATACGGCCAAGCGAAAATCATTGCACGATATTCTTACCGCCATCAAAGCCAATACGCCGATACAACAGTTGGGGGCACGTCGATTAATTAATAGTCAGCAACATCTCCGCACGCTCAATACGCTCAATGCGCTCTATCCTGAAACATTGATCACCGAGACACGATATATCGCCGATCAATGCCATTTTAGTCTTGATGAATTGCGTTACGAGTATCCAGAAGAAGTCGTTCCTTCACACCACACAGCCAACAGTTATCTGCGCCAAGAGGTTGCTCGTGGCGCTAAGCAACGTTGGCCTGATGGCATTCCCGAAGCCGTCCAAAGCCGGATACATCGAGAACTCGAGTTGATCACTGAACTGTCTTACGAATACTACTTCCTGACCGTTTATGACATTGTGCGCTTCGCAAAGTCACGCGATATTTTATGCCAAGGCAGAGGCTCTGCTGCTAACTCTGTGGTCTGCTATTGCCTACACATCACTGAAGTCTCCCCCGAGCAGATCTCACTCCTATTTGAGCGCTTTATCTCTCGTGAACGCGATGAACCCCCCGACATTGATGTCGATTTTGAGCATGAAAGACGGGAAGAGGTGATTCAGTATATCTATCATAAATACAGTCGCCGCCGCGCTGCACTCGCGGCCACTGTCATTACTTACCGATCACGCAGTGCTGTGCGTGATGTAGGCAAAGCCATGGGGTTCGATGCGAGCTTTATCGATGAGCTGGCGAATTCCCTAGCATGGTGGAATCGTGAACGGGAATTAACCCATCGCTTCGAGCATCAAGGCGTCGTTCGTGCTGAAAAACTTGCGGGGCATTTTTTAACCATCGTAAAAGAAATCATTGGCTTTCCTCGACACCTCTCACAACACGTCGGGGGCTTTGTCATCAGCCGAGGCCCCCTTTCCAACCTAGTTCCAGTCGAAAACGCCAGCATGCCGGAACGAACGGTCATTCAATGGGATAAAGAAGATATCGAAGCGCTGGGACTCCTTAAAGTCGACATTCTTGCACTGGGTATGCTCTCCGCCATCCGCAAAACATTGGCGCTCTTGCATCGCGATCATGCCGATATTCAGCGTATTCAAGATATACCACCAGACGACCCCGCCACCTATCGGATGTTACAAAAAGCGGACACGCTGGGTGTTTTTCAGATTGAGTCTCGAGCGCAAATGTCGATGCTGCCACGGCTAAAACCGAATTGCTTTTATGATCTGGTTATCGAGATCGCTATTGTCAGGCCCGGCCCTATTCAGGGCGATATGGTGCACCCCTATCTACGGCGTAAAGCAGGACTGGAATCGATCAGCTACCCCAACCCTGAGATCGAGGCAGTTCTCTCACGCACCTTAGGGGTCCCTATTTTTCAGGAACAAGTCATTCGGCTTGCAATGGTTGCGGCGGGCTTTACTGGAGGGGAAGCGGATGCCTTGAGACGCGCAATCAGTAACTGGGGAAAAAACAGTAAGTTGCTGAGTTTTGAACATAAATTAAAGCAAGGCATGATCAATAAGGGTTATACCCCTGAGTTCGCTGACCGCCTGTTTAATCAGATTAAGGGGTTTGGGGGATACGGATTCCCAGAGTCACACTCCGCCAGCTTTGCATTATTGGCTTATGTCTCCGCTTGGCTAAAGTGTCATCATCCCGCCGCCTTTTATGTCGGTCTGCTCAACAGTCAACCGATGGGGTTTTACTCACCTTCGCAATTAGTACAAGACGCTCAACGGCATCACATTTTAATTTTACCGACTGATGTGAATCACAGTGATTGGGACCATCAATTGCTGTCATCAGACAACACCCGCCAACCCCCCATACGACTCGGGCTAAGACTAGTTAAAGGCCTGAGTCAGGCAGCGGGAAAACGCATCTCTGATGTTCGCCGGCAACGCGCCTTTACCAACCTCGCTGATTTACGCAGACGTGCATCCCTCGATCGCAAAAACATGGAGGCACTGGCTGCGGCAGATGCACTCTCGAGTATCAGCGGCCATCGCCATCAAACACACTGGCAGACTATGGCCCTAGAAGATCATCAGCCTCTATTACCGGCAGAGGCATCACTGAAGCACGAAGCCCGTTCTGAAGTCAGACTACCAACACCCAGTCTAGGCGAAGAAGTGCTCGCTGATTATCAGAGTACTGGACTGAGCCTGAAGGCACATCCACTCGCGTTACTGCGCACCCAGTACCCATTTAGCCAATGCACAACGCAAAAAGAGCTCATTCGCTTGGGCAATCATCGCTTTGTCCGTATCGCCGGACTCATCACCTGTCGACAACGTCCTGGCACTGCCTCTGGGGTGGTGTTTCTGACACTAGAGGACGAGACCGGAAATATGAATGTCATTGTCTGGCCAGCCGTGCAAGAACGCTACCGACAGGCCCTCATGACAAGCCAGCTTGTTGTTATTAAAGGAACGGTAGAAGCCCGTAATGACGTTGTCCATGTCATTGCCAGTGCACTAGAAAATCATAGCGAGCGGCTTTCGACATTGACCGTAGCATCTCGGGATTTTCATTAATCACGGCTACCAAGCCGCCAACATGAAGGCCCCAGCGTTACTCATTATCAGATCGCACCTCGGCTTCTAGCCAACCACCTGATGCCTCACGCACTACGAACTCAATAGGCTGACAACAGACTTGGCAGTCCTCGATGTAACTCGTATCAACGTCTTCAGGGTTCAGTAAAACCGCTATCGCTTCACCGCAGTACGGACAATAAACCGTGCTTTCTTGCAGTGCATAGGCCGACATCCGCCGTCAGACCGCCTCTCTCAATGGAGTTGGCTCGTCAACGCTCGCCGTCTCAAGAGACAGCGCCCCATCATCGATAGGCTCATCGCGAAACATCTTTCGATCTTTACGATAATCCTGTGGGTTCATCCACGGCATTTCATCCCCCTGCCTGGGGAAACGATCTAACATTCGCCGCATGTAACCCGCTGAGAAATCGTCAATCCAGAGTCGTCGCCGCATTCCAGCAGCGAGCGTTTCCTCAATACGCGGCGTCGCCACTGTTTTTTCGGTCATACGCATATGGTTCAACAAGCGGCACACCCAAGTCGCAATCAAATCGGCGCGCAGTGTCCAAGAGGCATTAATGTAACCAAAGGTATGCACCATATTGGGCACGTTAGTGCACATCATGCCTTTGTAGGTCCATTCGTTCGCAAAATCTACCGGCTCGCCATCAAGCGAAAATTCAGCCCCGCCTAGCAAAACCAACTCCAAGCCGGTGGCACACACAATCACATCTGCCGCCAAATGCTCTCCCGAGACAAGCTGTACACCCTCTTCAGACACCGACTCAATGTGGTCGGTAACCACTGAGGCCTTGCCTGACTGAATGGCTCGAAAAAGATCATCGTCAGGGATCAAACACAGTCGCTGATCCCACGGGTTGTAGCTCGGTGTGAAATGCTTATCGACGTCGACCAGCTCACCAATTTCATCCCGCACTTTGCTCAACAGTGACCGCTTGACCAACGAGGGCATAATACGTGTCGACCGATAAATCCACTGCTGCCACACTGTATTACGCCAACGGACAATGTCGTATGCCAGCTTGGGCGGAAGCCGCCGCCTTAACCAATTAGCGAGACGGTCTACAGAGGGTCGCGACGTTACGTAGGTGGGTGATCGCTGCAGCATCGTGACATGGGCAGCTTGACGGGACATATTCGGTACCAGCGTCATCGCAGTCGCGCCTGATCCAATCACCACTACCTTTTTATCCGCGTACTCAAGCCCTTCTGGCCAGAACTGGGGATGAACCCAGTCGCCTTTGAAGCGATCTTTACCGATAAAATCTGGCTGATGCCCGGCGTCATAGCTGTAATAACCGGCGCACATCATGAGAAATCCGCAGCGATAGCGTCGGGTACCTTCGGAGGTTTCAAGACTGAGTTGCCACTGACCCCGTTCGCTACACCAGTCGGCCGCTACCAGCTTGTGATCAAAGCGAATATGTTCTCTCAGTCGGAACTCATCTGCGGTTTCGTTCATGTAACTGAGGATAGCTGGCCCATCGGCAATGGACTTTTCCGCTTCCCACGGTTTGAAGTCATACCCCAGCGTATGCATGTCGCTATCTGACCGAATGCCTGGGTACCGGAACAAATCCCAGGTCCCACCAATTGCTCCGCGGCGCTCCAAAACAGCGAAGGTCCGGTCTGGGCAGTCACGCTGCAAGCGCACTGCGGCGCCAATGCCAGACAAGCCTGCACCGATAATGATCACATCAAATAATTCGGCGTCGGCATGTTGCACCGATCCAATGTTAGCGGTCGAATTCATAGGCATTCCTGTCCAGCAACGTCCGGCCCGATTGCCAAGGGTACACCTTTTTCCTACGAGCCGGATATCGCGCATACCCCCGGAAGGGGAGGCACCGCATTGTGAGATGACGGGTAACACAACCCGCTTTACCAAATGAGTGGATAGCCCTAAGCGCGCCGTGAAGGGGGCGCGCAGCGGGGGGCCGCTCGATGACAGCGGACACGTCAATTAGGGAGCGCAGGCGCGGCACCCTTGGTTATATTGCCTTTACTGGTGCTGCCGTCCTTTATTGGCCGCAATACGCAACCTCAGCGCATTGAGTTTGATAAATCCCTCGGCGTCTTTCTGGTCATACGCCCCATCATCCGCCTCGAAGGTGGCGATCGTCTCATCAAACAATGAATCTTTAGACCGACGCCCCGTTACCGACACGTTGCCCTTGTAAAGAGAAACACGAACGTCGCCATTTACCACTGATTGCGTTTGGTCTATGGCAGCCTGTAGCGCATGTCGCTCTGGGGCCCACCAATAACCGTTGTAAATGAGCTTAGCGTAGCGAGGCATGAGCTCGTCTTTCAGATGCGCCACCTCTCGATCCAAAGTGATGGACTCAATAGCGCGATGTGCACGCAACAAAATGCTGCCACCGGGGGTCTCGTAGCACCCTCGGGATTTCATCCCCACGTAGCGATTCTCGACAATATCTGCCCGACCAATGCCATGGGCACCGCCACGCTCATTCAGCCAAGCCAAGACTTGTGCAGGTGACATTGCCTCGTCATTAATCGCAACAACGTCTCCGTGCTCAAACGTCAGTGTCACTTCTTCTGCTCGATCCGGCGCCGCCTCAGGACTGACCGTCCAGCGCCACATGTCTTCCTCGGGCGCAACCCACGGGTCCTCCAGCACGTCGCCCTCATAAGAAATATGAAGCAGGTTGGCATCCATTGAGTAGGGCGATTTCTTCTGCGCCTTGGCAAAATCCACCGCAATGTCTCGCTGCTCACAATAAGCCATCAGCGCCTCGCGAGAATTCAAATCCCACTCTCGCCACGGGGCGATAACCCGAATGCCGGGTCTCAATGCATAAGCACCCAACTCAAATCGGACTTGGTCATTGCCCTTACCCGTCGCACCGTGAGCAATCGCATCAGCACCGGTCTCTGTGGCAATCTCCACCAAACGTTGCGCAATGAGAGGGCGAGCGATCGAAGTACCCAGAAGGTACTCACCCTCGTAAACGGTATTAGCGCGAAACATGGGAAACACAAAATCCCTGACAAACCGCTCACGCAAATCCTCAATATAGATTTCGTTAACGCCCAAACTCTCGGCCTTAGCGCGCGCCGGTTCGACCTCCTCACCTTGACCGATGTCTGCTGTGAAGGTCACCACCTCGCAGTGGTAGGTGTCTTGCAACCAACGCACGATCACGGAGGTATCGAGACCGCCGGAATAAGCTAATACGACCTTATTTACCGTCGCCATAATGTCGCCTGCTGAAAAAAGGGCGGGTAGTGTACGACTGCGCGCGCATCAGCGCCACAGGTTCAAACTTGGTCGCTGAGCTCTGCTACACTGCGAGCATCAAAGAAATGAACGTAACCATGACTTCCCTGACACTGACACTCCCCGACGATTGGCACATCCACCTCAGGGACGAAGCGGCACTCGGCACCACTGTCCCTGATATCGCACGATGGGCGGGTCGGGCTATTGTCATGCCAAATCTCAAAGAACCCGTCCGAACGGTGGGCGATGCGCTGGCCTACCGGCAGCGGATCCTCGCGGCGCGACCACCGGGGTCTCACTTTGACCCCTTAATGACGCTCTACCTCACTGATTCGACCACCGCTGAGTCTGTTGCAGAAGCCGCACAATCTGAATTTGTCCAGGGCATAAAGTTATACCCCGCCGGCGCCACCACTAATTCGGCAGCGGGGGTCACCGCACTCAAAGCGCTCTACGGTGTTATTGAAGCCATGCAAAAGCATGATTTACCCCTACTCATTCATGGTGAGGTCACGGATGCAGATTGCGATATTTTTGACCGAGAAAAAGCCTTCATCGATACCGCTTTAATGCCATTAACCGAAACGTTTCCAGCACTCAGGATCGTATTCGAGCACATCACAACGCGCGATGCGGTGCAGTTTGTGGAGGCGGGCAGCGATCGCATCGCGGCGACCGTGACCGCACACCATCTCCTCTATAACCGTAATGACATGCTTGTGGGCGGGATCAAACCCCATTTATTTTGCCTGCCAGTGCTCAAAAGGGATCAACATCAATTGGCACTGCGTCAGGCGGTGACATCGGGACATTCACGATTTTTTCTCGGCACCGACTCAGCGCCGCACACCCAGCATGACAAGGAGTCAAGCTGCGGCTGTGCCGGGTGTTATACCGCTCATGCCGCGCTGGAGCTCTATGCGGAAGTCTTCGATGAAGAGGGTTCACTGGACAAGCTGGAGCGCTTTGCCAGTTTCAACGGACCCGATTTTTATCAATTACCGCGCAACTCGGGCACCGTGATATTGGAGAAAGTATCGCAGGAGGTTCCCACTGATATGCCACTAGGATCCCATCGTTTGATTCCACTGCGCGCCGGTGAGAGGGTTCAATGGACACTCACGCGACAGCCATGATGTCTGATACTGAGCCGTCATTAATGAAAGATCGCTTTCGGGGCTTCCTACCGGTCGTCGTTGACGTTGAAACAGGAGGCTTCAACTGTCATACCGACGCACTCCTGGAAGTTGCCATCACCTTGTTGACGATGAACGACGCGGGCGAGCTCGTCATCACCGAAACCCACAGTCGCAACGTAGAGCCCTTTGAAGGCGCCAATTTAGAACCTTCGGCACTCGAGTTCACTGGAATAGACCCGGAAAACCCGCTCCGCGGGGCCCTGCCCGAAGCCATTGCACTGGGTGAGTTATTTGCCCTCGTGCGGCAATCGATTAAGGCACATCAGTGCAATCGCGCCATTTTAGTGGGCCACAACGCCCACTTTGACGCAGGCTTTCTCAACGTTGCAACAGAACGAGTCGGCTTGAAGCGAAATCCCTTTCATCCCTTCTCGTATTTTGACACAGCAACCCTGGCCAGCTTGGCATTTGGACACAACGTGTTGGCCAGAGGCTGCGCCCTAGCGGGCATTGATTTCGACAATGCCGAAGCGCATTCAGCTTGCTACGATGCTGCTAAAACCGCCGAGTTGTTCTGCCTGATCGTCAACCGATGGCAGTCGCTAGGGGGATGGACGCCGCCGGTTCCGACTGGGGACCTCGAATAACTCGCCCCGGGTAGGCGCCCGTGCTCTGGCCTTGTCGAAAAGTAACCTGCCCCGACTTAATCGTGCAGTCATACCCTTTTGCGGTCTGTAGCAATCGCCTGCCTCCCGCGGGTAAATCAAAGGCGACAGTGGGCAAGTTCAATTCCAAAGTATCCAGGTCGATCACATTGAGGTCAGCGAGATAGCCGGACGCAATCACACCTCGATCGAGAAAACCATACAACTGAGCCGTATCTCGGCATTGGCGCTTGATCGCGCGCTCGAGTGGTATGCGACCCGTTGCCCGATCTCTCACCCAGTGTTGCAACATAAACGTCGTCGCCGCCGCATCACAAATGGTGCCACAGTGCGCGCCACCATCTGAGAGTGAATTCACGCAGTCATCTGACTCGAGGGCGGACTCTAGAAAATCTAGGTTGCCATTCACATAATTGAGTAACGGAAAATAAATCATGCCGGTACCCTCATCGACCATCATCGTATCGTAGGCATAAGCCTCAGCTGACATACCGGCAACGAGGGCACAGTGCTCAATCGACTGCTCTTTCGTGGGCTCATAATTAAACCCCGGCGTCATCGCGTACTGCATCGAAAAGCCGCTCTCCATCAAGTCTGCAATGAGTTGTAGATCTGATCCTGTCGGCTCACCTCGCTCCGCCAATAGCCGAGAACGGAAATCGTCATCTTGCAGGTGTCGCCACTGCTCATCCCAGGGAAGATCAGCAATTGCTTTCCAGCTTGGCCGTTGCGAAAAAGGATGGAAGGTCGCTCGCCAACCCAGAATGAGTCCGGTGCCGCGCATCGAAATCTGCGCGACGATCTGCGCCCCCGCGTCGTTTTGCACCCGCATTTCGGCAAGTTGCTGTGCAAACGAGAGTCCCTTAATCGGCGACTCCAGCGCCGTAAAAGCAACCGCGGCGCCAGTATCACGACTTAAATCACCCATCCAGCCAAACTCATCCCAGTCGGGATGTAAATCGCTAGCGAGCTCAAATACGCCGTGTCCAGCACGCTTGAGGGCGTCGCCAATACCCAGTAATTCTTCTTTGGTCGCGGTCGTGCCGGGGACCAGCTCTCCCTCAACCGACTTGTGAAGGATCGTTCTAGAGGTTGAGAATCCAACCGCACCCGCGGCAAGGCCCTCCTCAACAATGCTGGCCATGCGGGCAATATCGCTATCAGTCGGCGCTTCATTGGCGGCGCCTCGGTCGCCCATTACGTACGCACGGACTGCGCCATGCGGGACCTGCGCTGCGACATCAATCGTTCGATCTAGCTTTTCTAGCGCATTGAGATAGTCAGGGAAGGACTCCCAATCCCAGGTCATACCCTCAGCGAGCGCGCTACCCGGGATATCCTCTACCCCCTCCATCAATCCGATCAACCAGTCTTGTCGCTCAGGCGCCGCGGGCGCAAAGCCGACACCACAGTTGCCCATCACGACCGTGGTAACGCCATGCCATGCTGAGGGTGCCATTTCTTGATCCCAGGTCGCCTGGCCATCGTAGTGAGTGTGGATATCCACGAATCCGGGCGCGACGATTCGCCCAGCGGCGTCAATTTCTTCTCGAGCGGACTCGTCTAGATTACCGACCGCGACGATACGATCCCCGACGATGCCGACATCCATGATGCGGCCCGGCGCTCCCGTACCATCAACGACAAAGCCACCCGAAATTTTCAAATCGTACATACCGCCCTACTCCTATTCGCCACCACTACTCTTGTTACGCAACCCACTGAACCCTGCCGGCCATCGGCGACACGTCACACTGCCCCCTCTGACACGCGGCTGAAGTTTACCTCAGACTGCATCACGGCTCATCGCCACTGATCTCTTTCAAGAGCTTCGTCATTTTAGCGAGCAGTTGATCAACCGAATCGATGCCAAGCAGCTCATACTTAATCGTCTCGTCAAACGGCAGTAACTGCGTCAACTGCCAGCAAACCCGCCATGCATCAGCGGCATCGGTCTGCAGGTTCAACTGTTTTATTTGCGGGTGCCGTAGCAAGCCCGTGAGCACCTCAGCAAGCCCCACCTGATCGTCAGGGAGCGGCGCTAAATGTGGCGCATCATGAACCACGACCTTCGCCTTGATCAATCCATCGGGTTCGCGCCATGTCGACTCGATATCAAAGCGATGTTGCCCCTCAATCGTAATGCCCAATAAGCCATTCGCCAATTGATCCCAATCCACAATATGAGCATAAGTCCCGTAGTCACCCAGATTAGGCGTCTCGAGAGACCCGCCAGAGATCTCCGACCCTTGTCGCAGCCACGCGACACCAAACCCCCGGTTTTCTCGCATGCAGCGCGCTACCAAATCCAAATAGCGCTGCTCAAAAATTTGCAGGGGGAATCGCCCTGAGGGCAGTAATACGGAAGACAACGGGAACAAAGCAATTTCAGTCATGACAAAGATGGCGCAGTAGCGATTTCTAGCAAGGTTAGCAGGTTCAGCGCCTCTGCCCGACTGGCCCCACAAACCGATGCTTCCGGTCGAAAATGCGCGCAAATCGACGGTCGCCTTGGATCATCGAACAACGCACACTTGGACTCAGTTGACAGGTGCACACACGTCATACCCGCTGGCTTACCCTCAGGCATCCCCCAAAACGGCTGACTAATTGCCGGCGCAATGCAGCAAGCGCCGCATCGGGGCCGACACTCGTTCATCAGGATTGCGCCCTTCCGAATGGCCTGAAGATGAGGATCAACTGAGGCAACAACAACAGCGCCCCCGCGACGGCGGCAATCATCGCCACCACGGTGAGGACACCGAAATAGAGAAGCGGCGTGAAGTTAGATAACGTGAGCGTCGCAAAACCCACCACCACTGTCAGCGTCGTGTAATACATTGCCCGTCCAATGCTACCGTGGCTGCGCAGCATCGCCGCATGATAATCACCATCAAGGGCAATTTCGTCGCGAAACCGATGTAAGTAATGAATACAGTCATCGACACCAATACCCACCACTATCGCGGCAATCGTAATTGTCATGATATCCAGTGGAATACCGGCTAACCCCATCAGACCCAACACTAAGCCCGCGGCAAGGACGTTGGGCGCTAGGGCAAGTAATGCAATCGATAATGAACGGAATAAGACCCAAAACATCAAACCAATCGCCAAGAAAACCGCACCGAGTGTTTTAATTTGCGAAGTGAAAAGGCTTTGAAGCACGTTGTTATAAAGCACCAGTAATGACGTAAAATGCAGCCGCTCAGGCTCAATGCCGGTCTCGCTCAAAATCTGTTCCTGCAATTCCCGTAGATAAGCATCCCGCCTGAGTGATTCACTCGTCTCCATCACGCGAACATTCAACCTCACCTCTTGCGCAGCAGCATTGTAAAAAGGCGTAATCAACGAGTCACTGACGTCTTGAGGCAGGCTGTTTTCGATCAGTGCCAACTCCACACCACCTAAACGACTCCCATACAACCTATCCATCACAGCAAAAGCGGTCGATAGCGACGTGACCTTTCCTGACGCTTCTCTGTCGTCAATAATTGCGTGAACTTGATCTATCAGCTGTCGACCCGGCACCGAAAACCAATAACTGGTCTCCGCGTCACTGCTCGCGCCAAAGCTAAAATCAATGTCGAATGCCCCATCAAAAAAACCGCCTTCCTCGTCCCAATCTTCCTCCTCCGCATTGGACGGTTGCTCCACTTCAATCGCAGTTGATGCTTCAGGTGCCGACAGAATCACATCGAGAGGGATCGTCCCACCCAGTCGCGCATCGAGCAGTTCCATGCCTTGGTAGATTTCAGTGTGCTCTTTAAAGTAATCGATAAAGCGGTTTTCAACTTCGAGTGAACGAATGCCGAGACCCGAAACAATGATTAAAAAAGCGGTCACTGCACTGACAAACACCCCATACCGCTGAACGATCAGCGCGAATTTTTGAGTGAACGGCGTGTCGGTGTGCTGCGACACTGCAGGACTCGTGTCTGGGATAATCACCATCAGTGCGGGCACAAGTGTAAAAACGGTGCAAAACCCGATCACGATTCCAGTCGTCATCATCCAACCAAAGTCGATCACCGGCTGAAGACCCGCCACAACCAGTGACGTAAAGGCAACGATCGTGGTCATCGCAGTATATAAACACGGCACGAGCATCAATCTCGCCGCGCCCGACGCCAGCTCATGCCTCGACTCAGCAGGCTGAGCGCGATGCAGCTCTCGATAGCGAACCACCAAATGGATTGATAGTGAGAGTGTCACGATCAGCAATACGGCCACCGAATTTGAGGAGATAACGGTCATGCGCCAGTCGGTGGCAGCAAGCACTCCCAGCAACAAGGTGGCCGTAGTGCTGCACGCAGTTAAGGGAATCAACACCCATTTCCAGCTCCGGAAAATAATCCACATTGCGATAGCCATGACGAGCAAAATAGCAGAGCCAAAGGTCAATAAGTCCGATTGCACGAAACTCAGCATATCGGCGGCAATCATCGGCACTCCCCCCACGAAGATGCCCGCATAGGGTTTAAACCGATCCGCCACGCCGCGCACTGCCGTGACCAATCGACCCCTCTCGTCTCCGAGCCTTGCCAGGGCAATGTCATATTCCGCCTCGACTCGGGTCAAGCTGAGTGAGCCAGCCTCATCAAGCTCATCTGACACCGCCATCTGACGCAACGATTCTCGCCGGTCCAATAATGTTTCAGCCTCTTGATCAGCCTCTAATGAAACCAAAATCCCAGTAAGATCGCCCTCCTCACTAACGAGTAGATTGCGATAGAGCGAGCTGGTAGTCAGCTCCGTCAGTGCTAACCGCCGATCGACCTCGGGATCACGAAGGGTAGGCATACTGTCGGCGCGAGCGAGATCAGTGAGTGACAGCGGTGGGCTTTCGAGTAACGGCACATCCAGTAAGGTGGTCACCCCCGAAACGCCCCGCAGCCGGCGCAGCTCGTCGACCATTGCGGTCAGGGGCTCGAGTGAATCAGGGGACAACAAAGGCGCATCAGGCTCCCAAGTCAGAATCAGAAACTCGCCCCCTGCATACTTTGCTGACGACTCGCGAAAATACGCAAGATCAGGGTCTCCCTGCAATAATAGTGAGTCCGAGGACGCCTCTAATCGCAAGTTAGGTAATGCGACGACCGCGCTCCCGATGACTGCGATTATTGCAACCACGACTAGCCATGGCCTTCGAAGCAACCTGTCATAGAACGTACTTACTGATTTCATGCGTAAACTTTATCCTCTAATGTCGCAATGAGTCGGGTATGCAACCCTTGAAAGCCACCGTTACTCATGACCACAATC
>ERZ1047472.805-NODE-805-length-26723-cov-4.768487_pt1 | contig 26723 bp, 29 predicted proteins | sample MGYA00383095_ERZ1047472 | MGnify/ENA primary metagenome ERZ1047472 (study PRJEB29581, sample SAMEA5548365) | metagenome | biome: marine; feature: coastal; material: water | depth 1 m | study: Short-term variability in the microbial, nano- and picoplankton dynamics... | reverse complement strand
ATTCGCCACCCTCTGCCCACCGACTTTCCTGTTTCTCTATAGATTTGATGTGCCACATGGCGAGGGATGGAACTGGTTTAATACCAGAAACCTTATCCGATCCTGTAAGTTTAGTATGTAATTCATCTGTCCATGTGATGTAATCACACTTCTTATGGACACGCATTTGGAAATCAGGCCAGTTGATAAAACCAACTTCATTAATATTGAACTTTGATTTTTCAATAAATTCCTGAGTAGCACCCGGATGAATATTGATTCTAGGAATAGCTAAGATTTCAGCCCCAGTTTCATCAATAACCTGTTTCAAAATTTGGATTAAGGATTGTTGGGGCATTTCATCTGCGTCTATATGGAAAACATAATCACCCTTAGCTACTTCTATATGAAATTGACAGTTTTTACTGAACGTATCAAATGGTCTCTCATATACTGTTATTCTATCCTTGAAATGTTCCAATACGAGTGAAACCTTTTCAGTTGTGTTATTTGAATCTACTATAACATCAATATAGTCTTCGGTATCAACGATACGAGTGAGTAGATTTAAAAGGGAAAAGAGTTCTCTAGATTCATTACAAACTTGGATAGAGTACGTGAGCTTCATTAGTCTAAATGTATCAAATATCTTTAACTACTTAAAGTTGTTATTGTACTATTCGTTAATGAAGAGGACAATCCTAAATTTATTCAAAAATAAGCTAAACAAAGTTCGTAGTGTTGGTATAACGTCATATGATTATCCAACATCTAGAATCGTCAATAACTGTAATGTTGATTTTATTATAGTTGGAGATACAGCTGGTTCAACTGTTCACGGTATTAAGAATCTTAATGAAGTTACCATGGACATGATGCTTACACATTGTCGGTCGGTTAAAAAGGGTTCCCAAAATCAGTTTTTGATTGGTGATATGCCATACATGTCGTATCAACCATCTAACCAAGTAGCTATTGAGAATGCTGGTAAATTTTTACAAGAAGGTATGGATGCAGTCAAACTTGAAGGCCATTTCCCAGATAGGATTAAAGCAATCGTAGACTCCGGTACTGTAGTCATGTCTCATCTTGGTCTCACCCCACAGACACAAGCTAGAATGGGTGGATATAGGATACAGGCTAAAACCGCCGATGAGGTTGATAAACTTGTAACACAAGCGAGAGAAGTTGAAGATAATGGTGCTTCACTTTTACTCCTTGAAGCTGTTCCTAAAGAAGTATCTAAAATTGTGAAAAATGAACTCAAGATACCCGTTTATGGTATTGGGGCTGGTTCGTGTGTGGATGGACAACTCGTCATTGTTCATGATATTCTTGGTTTGTTTTGGGATTTTAAACCAAAGTTTATTAAGCAATACATAAATGGTGAACAGATGTTTCATAACGCCATAAATGAATACGCAAATGAAGTTCATTTACAAAAGTTCCCCGATAACGAACATAGTTACAATATGAAAGAAGAAGAACTCGAAAAATTATTGGGAATGTCTGGAAGTTCGTGGAAATATGATTAAAGTTTTAGATCCATAACATAATAGATGAACACTTGTGATTACATTATAGAGACGCTATACATCAATGGTATAGACACATATTTCGTGATAACTGGTGGAGCTATCGTTCCATTTATAAACGCAATTGCCAGGAATCATAAGGTTAAATATTACTGCTTTCAACATGAACAATCCGCAGCTATGGCTGCCGAAGGATACTATCGATCTTCAGGTAAGACTGCTGGTGTAGTAGTTACAAGTGGTCCAGGTGTTCAAAACCTTCTTAACGGTGTATGTGGATGTTGGTATGATTCAGTCCCTGCCTTCTTCATCAGTGGACAGGTCAACACAAAAGAAGACCTCTCCAACTTCAAGTCTAAACCAAGGCAAACCGGATTTCAAGAAATGCCCGTGGCTAAGATGTTTGAAGATGTTACAAAGAAGTCACTTCATGTCCCAGAACTTGGACAACTTGAAAGTATTCTAGGGGAGTTACTGAAAGAACTCAAAACTCCTCGTTATGGTCCAGTTCTTATGGACTTACCTGTGAATCTTCAAATGACTACGATCGAAGATGTAAATATTAACCTAGCTGCATATAATCGTAGAGTGACTCCCAAGTATGACTTATCTGGATATATTCATAAAAGTAAACGACCAGTGGTTATTTTTGGTCACGGTGTAAAGCTCGCAGGTGCAGAAAAGGAAGCTATGGAGTTTGTTGAAAAAACCGGGATACCCTTCCTCGTTTCATGGGGTGCATTTGATATATGTGGAACTGATCACCCACTCCGTGTAGGATCTCCAGGCGTTTATGGTGATAGGGTCTCGAATTATACCATCCAAAACGCAGATCTAATTATATCTGTGGGAAGTCGCCTAGATAGTCGCCAAATTGGTGGAAGTGGACCTATGTTTTCACCAAATTCTAAAAAGATTATGGTAGACATTGATGAAGAAGAAATTAGTAAGATGGAAGAAAAGGCTGTCTACATTGATCAGGGTATAGTTACGGATGCTAAAAATTTCTTTGATAGCGTTATTGTTGGTGACTCAAACGATTTCAGTGGGTGGAAGGAAGCACCGATTAATCATGGGAAATGGCTCGATAAAATAAATGAATGGAAATGTAAATATGGTGAAGAGAAGACATGTGAAGGTGATTCAGCCGTCTATGATTATCTAGATGGTTTTTTTAATGATCTCCCTGATGACTGTATCGTAATCCCTGATCAAGGTGGGAACTTGGTATGGACGATGCAATCTGCCAAACTCAAGGACGGTCAAAAGCTTTTCACAAACTTTGGAAATTCATCTATGGGTTTCGCTCTCCCGTGTGCCATTGGTGCAGCGATTGGCTCCGGTAAGAAAGTTTACTGTATTGACGGAGACGGTGGTTTCCAAATGAACATCCAAGAACTCCTAACTGTCAAGAAGTATGACCTACCCATCGAGATCATTATTCTAAACAATAGCGGCTACGGTATAATTAAACAGTTTCAAGATAGTTATTTCGACTCTAAATACATTGCGACCTCCAAGAGTGATGTATTTGGGGATGAAGTGGATTTTGTAAAAATCGCGGAAGCCTATGGTGTGAAAACTCTACGAGATATTCCCATACCAGAGACGCAAAAAATTTACCCTAAATTGGAGTTTGGAAACTCACTTGAAAATATGACACCCTATATTGACTTTGAAAAAGATATGATTGTACCAGTCCCTCCTAAGAAGAAGTTGGGGTGGAACTAATATATGCTTCACCTAACCCCGATTTATTTTTTATTTCAAATGTAGCCCCGAAGAGTTTGGCCCATTCAGATAATAACATTTTTTGGGGATAAACTAAATTACAATATTTTGGCATAAGCCATTTACTATACACATATTCATGAACAATTCTTTTAACGTCCTCAACATCGATGAAGTCAAAATATCTGTCTTGATCAATGTTAACGTGACCATCTCGTTTACACACAGCACTAAAGCGAGTTGGAAGTTCATCTGGTCCGTAACACCCCCAAATACGTAACGAATGTGCATTAGGAATAGTATCTATACGTTTATCTACCATCCATTTTGAAAGACCGTAAGGGTCTGTGGGTGGACTACCCCTTAAGGCTGCACCACTTGAAAAGTATATGAGTTTACCATTAAACACCCTAACAACATTTTCAAACATAAGTGTATTTTTATATGTAGTTTCTGTATTCAATTGATCTATGCTCGCAGCACAATGTATAACTACATCGTAATGGTGTGCTTTAAAGTACTCTTCAACTTCATTTTGGTTTAAAATATCTAAGTCGTGTCTAGTGACACCAATCCAATCTGTGTTTCTAATTAGATTTTTACCTATAAAACCACCTGCACCGAGAACACACACTTTCATTTGATTTAAAGAGAAGAATACTCTTTAAATTATAATGACGAAAAGGTTTGGTATGCTCCAAATAAGTTTGAATCCTATGGGGAAGAGGAAATCAAAGCCGTCGAGGCTTGCCTCCGTGATGGCTGGCTCGCGGGCTTTGGTGCGCGAACTGTGGAATTTGAAAGGAGGGTGGCCGACCTCTTTGGAAAGAACCACGGACTCTTCGTCAACTCTGGGAGTAGTGCAATCCTCCTAGGTCTGTGCGCCCTCAACCTCCCACCAGGCTCGGAGGTTGTGACCCCTGCTTGTGGTTTCTCTACAACTGTCGCACCCCTCATGCAACTTGGTCTCAAACCCATCTTTTGTGACGTCGGTCTAAACTCTTATGTACCAACGGTTGAACAACTGAAGGCTGTTGTAACCCCAGAAACGAAGTGTATCCTTCTCCCCAACCTCATTGGGAATGTACCAGTGTGGCCCGAAATTCGGAAAGCCTTCCCGGGGGTGACACTCTTCGAGGACTCTGCTGACACCATCACCCACACAGTGGATACGGACATAAGCACCACCAGTTTCTACGCCAGTCATGTAATTACAGCTGGTGGTATTGGTGGTATGGTTATGTTCAATGACGAAGAACACCTGAAGAGAGCCCTAATGTACAGGGATTGGGGGCGCATCGGGGACAACATCGAAGAACCCAGTGAGCGCTTCAATCACTCTGTAGACGGCATTCCCTACGACTGGAAGTTTCTCTACGGGGTACCAGGATACCACCTCAAAGCATGTGAGATGAATGCAGCCTTTGGCCTCGTTCAACTCGATAAACTACACGACTTTTTACAAAAGAGACGGAGGAATATTCGAAGATACCTAGAAAATCTCAAAGACACCACCTACTACACCCTCCCAGACGACTCCCAAATCCCCAATTGGCTCGCCATTCCACTCCAATGCCCAGACCGCCTAGAACTTGTAAACTTTTTAGAAGAAAATGATGTACAGACGCGTGTAACCTTCGCTGGTAACATCACGAGGCATCCAGCTTTTAGACAGTACCTACAGGAGTTTGAGAATGCCGACCTCATCATGAAAGATGGTTTCCTTCTAGGTGCCCACCATGGTATGGATGATACTGATGTTGATCGTGTGTGTGATCTACTTAAAAAATTTGCAAACACTAAAGTAAATGCATAGTAATGTATTGGTCACAGGTGGATGTGGTTTTATCGCATCCAACTTTTTGAACCTAATGAAAGTAAAATACCCAAATGTACATTTTGTAAATGTCGATAAACTCGATTATTGTTCAAATGTAGAAAATGTACATCCAGGTGTAGCCACCTTTATCAAGGGAAATGTGGGTAACAAAGAACTCATTGAACACCTCATTGAGGAATATAGGTTCACCACCATATTTCACTTCGCTGCCCAAAGTCATGTAGATAATTCATTTACGGATCCACTTTCATTTACAGAGGATAATACCCTAGCAACCCACGTTCTCGTAGAAGCCGCGCGGACGTGTGCACCAAATGTGGAGTTTATTCATTTTAGTACAGATGAAGTCTATGGAGAATCTAAGACGGATGTACCCTTCACAGAGAATGAAGGTGTCCTCAGACCAACAAACCCATATGCAGCCTCCAAGGCTGCCGCAGAAATGGTTGTTCGTTCCTATATTGAATCATTTGGAATGAACATTAAGGTCATTCGATGTAATAACGTGTATGGACCAAATCAGTATCCAGAAAAACTTATTCCCAAATTCAAGAGACTTTTGAAGCAGGGTGAAAAATGCACCATCCACGGGTCTCGTTCAGCATCTATAAAGAGAGCATTTATGCACGTCGAAGATGTGGTAGACGCCGTCGATGTCGTATGGAACCGTGGAACTCCCGGTGAAGTCTATAATATAGCCTCAGATGATGAACTCTCAGTTATGGAAGTTACCCAGCTTATAATTGAAACCATTCAGGACACCACCGATTATGATAAATGGATCACCTACATAGATGATCGCCCATTCAATGACCAGCGGTACTACATTTGTGCCAAAAAATTAAAGTCTCTCGGATGGTCTCAAAAAAAGACCAGGGAAGACCTCAAAAAATTTCTACAAGTATAATAAACAATGGCTGCTCTCGGAGCTCTCGGAACTATGTCTGCTATGGCGGGTGGCGCGGCGAACACCGTTGCCGCTGGTGTTGTCCCAGTCGGTCAGGGATCCAAGCTTAAGATTGACATGATGACTATTGTCGTGACCCTCGTTCTCGCTGTGATCTACATGATCACAGCGTCCGCCGGTATTGGCACATTCGCGGATTGCCCAGAACTCGCAGACAACAAGATGCAACAAAACCTCAGTCGCCTCCTCTCCGCCACCCTCGCGATTGCCCTCGCCATCCCATTCACCCTCTTCGTGGCTATGGTTTCCAAGGCCAAGTTGACTGGGGTCCTCACCCTCGTGTACTCCGTCATGGGTATCATCGGTAGCTCTATCGCCCTCAACTACTCCCGCAAGTGTAACGCTGGCTCGGAAGACAAGAAGGTCTCCACCGCTTACAACTCCATCAGCCTAATCACCTTCATCGTCGCCCTCATGGTCGGTGGTTTCTTGGTCTATAAAAAACCTAAGTTTGCTTAAATGACACCAGTCACGGTAAATGTCTATATCCTGATGATGCTCTTGGCCTACGTGATGCGCAGGGCAGGAACATTTTCATTAGATGAAAAGGTAAAATTAATTGAATTTTTAGGTTACATGGCACTCAATCCAAATAGAGTGGCAAACCCAAGCATGGCCAACCTACCATTCTTGAGCTCAGCCTCGGGGGTGAAGGACCAAAACTCCTCCTCCTCGAAGCCCTTGACGGTGATGGCAGACGCCGCAGCTAGGGTTGTAACAACACCAGTGGCGGCCAACGCATACATTGGATCCTCACACTGCTGAATGATATTCTCCCCCGACATCATCCAATCCAGGGAACCCCAAAGAATGCCCTGCATCGCGGCACGTCCATTGACGACCTCCGCGAAACGTGCGGCCTTGTTTGGAACTTTCGAAGGAGTTGGGACCGGGCGGGTCGTAGACTTCCGGGACGCACTCGCCCGAGTGTCGTAACGCTTCACATAGGTAGGCTTGAGTTGGGCAATGGTAGACATTTTATACTTCTCATTCACTCCGAATCTTTAAGTCTTTTTGTTCTTTCAATAAAATCTTATTCAAAATATACAACTGAACACAAATACCTAAACCAGTTGCAAGAGTCGTCGCATTAGTTCCTATCGTCCTGTATTGATATACAAACCATAAACAACTCGTGAATAAACTCAAAAGTATAATATTCTTACGTTCAACACTAACAAAGTCAGCCTTCTTAACCTCTGAGAACATCTCAACAAAACTTAAACTAAATGCCAAAGTTGATATAGCTTCGTTAAAGTTCATATATTATTATGACAGATTATTATACAAATGGATTCTATTTTACAAAAATATGCTGGAAAAATTTCAGCCAAAAGTGTCGTCAAGTTAGTTGAAGAACTCCGTGTCGAGTACATCGATGATGGATTGACCAAGGAGGATATTCCACCGATCGTGTCCCGACTCGTCTTCGAAGTCGCCAAGTTTAAAAAACTCCCCGGTCCCCAAAAGAAGAAACTCGTGATATCAATCCTTAATCATATCATCGAACAAATTGACGCAGGTGAACAGGATAGTGACTTTGAAGTTGTCCTCAAATCGATGGTCCCCCCAATTATCGACAGCTTTGTCACCATGATGAAAGCTCAAAAGTCCCTAATGAAATTGTTTCCCTGCTTATAAATACATATAAGGAATATCGATGTACATAAATATATGAGATTCCCAACACTTGAAGTTATGGTCCAATATGGAATTTACACAGTAAAGGAACTAGAACGTTTTGCCAGAGGACTTGTCCCGAAAAAGAATATCAATACCCTAAGTGAATGCACAAAGTGCTCTTTTGTACACAATGGGAATTCTTGCACTAACTGTGAAATATGAAATACTGCACCGTCACAAGTTATATGTCAAAGGGACCTGTGATTGTCAGTAACAATCATATGTGTTCAGAAAGACAACTCATCAGGCACCTCTATAGAGAATGTATGAAAAAGGGTTACAAACCCCATCAATTTACCGAATGGTTACATAGGAAACATGGAGAGTTAGTGGTTTCTAGACAGAATATCCACGGTGATGCTATATCACTTCCATGTGTCATATGTAGAAAAGTTATGGAAAAATTAGACATTAGGTGGAAGGCCCATGACGGGTGTCAGTGGGTCAATAGTAATTGCGCCCCCCCGTCAAGACCCACCAGTAAACAAATGAGAAACTTAGGATTTGGGAGTTATGATCAAACCCAGAGCTGATTCCAAATTGTTGTGATTTCGTTTTAGTGGTTTATTTCTCTTAAGTTTCAGTGAACTATTACTAGATGTCGCATTTTTTATTTCATCCAACTTCTTCGTGTTTGAAATAAACGGTATCACATTGTCAACTTTTGGTTTCGTCTTTATAGATTCAGGTAAAGATTCAGAAGTATCTTTAGTTAGATTTTCTCTAAACTCCTCAATCGAAAGGTCTCCCCCAAATACTTTCAGTCGATACCTCCATGGAGCCTTTTTTATAGAACCTCTCTGATTGAACATTTGTTTTCGCATGAGTACTATATTTCCGCACACGAGACCACCCCTATTTATTCTATACGTATCTATGGTATAGGATTTCATACAACTCCAAGAACAAAAATTACCGGATGTTTGAAATACCTTTGTCCTATCATCATATTTGTGGGGCATACTTAAAGGTGTCCATTCAAATGGATGACAACACCACCAACACCACATAGTAAAGCGACTTATTTTCTCTTTAATAGCATTAACATGAGTAGACAACAGCATAATGAACAGGTTGAACTTACAGATAGGTAGGTTAGGTTTTTAACATTATCATCCTTCCAGTCAAATTTTTTTGGGAACCTTGTAATTGGTAGCATGTCCAATGGAGGTTTGTCAAATGGTGGGTACCGCTTCTCTTTGAAAAAATCTGGATCGTATTCATCTTCTCCCAAATTATCAATTGCATCGTTATTTAACACATCGCTAATGGTGACACTTACAGGATTACCCTTCAAAGCATCGAATGGATATTCACCATTTACAAATGATTCACTCACAATTTTATTATCAGGTGTTAATAATTCCACCGCGACAACATCAAACGTACCACATCCACTTACAGTCAACGTTTCACCTATTAAATTCATACCCTCTGGGATTTTGTGTTTCTTTTCGCCACTAAAAACTAGTTCTCCTAACGTAACCTTACAAGCCATTATTATATTGTAAAGTTTTTTTTCTCAGGGAAATGTAATAACACAATGGGTGGAGGAGGTTCCACAACTCAAAAAGTTGAACAAACTTTCGATATGAAATCGATTAACAAAAGTATTTACACTGAAATTAATTCCAATATGACCGAGTCCCTCGCAGACCAGGTAAACATGCAAAAGTTAGTTGTTCGGTTGACAAATATTGAAGGTTGCTCGGCAAATTTTGGACAAAATATTGATGCGTCGACACAATCTGTATCACAATTTAAAGATGAACAAGTACGGGAAATAAAGAACGCAATCACCAATGATATGCGGGCGTCTGCCAGTGCCGCACTTGAAAAGGCGTCACAGATGGGTAACTTGTCTGACCTCGGTTTGGGTGGAGACACCAATATGGAAATTAAACAAAATGTGAAGATGGAAATTCAAAATATTGTTGAAAATACAATTACAACTGACAATGTCAATCGCGCTGTAGCTAAACAGGTATCTGTACAAGATGGCGTTCTCACGGTCAACGGTTACAGATGTGCAGAAGGTGGGTCTATTAACTGGAACCAGGATATGGTCGCGGTACTTGCGTCCAAAGCCATCACGGATCAGCTTACCCAAAGTCTCGCGGAAAATGTCGTTGTCAATAAACTTGCGGCGTCGGCTGATGCCACTGTCACCAAGAAGGATGGTGGTATCGCAGAAGCAGCTGAAGGTATCGGTCAGGGTTTTGCGAATGTGGCGGAAGGTATCGGAACGGGAATCGGAAACGTCATGGGGGGTGGTCAGATGGCTTCGGCGGCATCTGCGTGTGTCCTCTGCATCGCCATTCTCGCGGCTCTTTATTTCATGATGTCCCCAGCTGGACAGGGTGCCACCAAGAACTTTATGAAGAAGCGTAAATAATTAAATCCCATTTGTAATTATAGCATCAACATCATACTTATACATATATTCCAACTCTTTTGGTTCCTTATGTGTATACGTGTAGACCCTAATATTTTTAGACTTGCAGTAGGTTATGAAATCATGATCGAGGCATGTCCAATGAACGACCACCATCGATAAATTCCGAGTGATCATATCATACTCTCTCGGGTGGAAAGTTGTTTCAAATGTAGAACCCTTCTTGTAATAATCTGGTAGAATCTTTAGAATTCTTCGATTGAAACTACAGAATGTAACACGTTCTGTGGGTCTTCTCGTGTAAAATCTCTCGAGTGCCCCGACCACCTCAATGTTATTGCCCTTGATGTCAAGAATAAGATCTTTGTAAATTATTTTGGGTAATTTGTCATACACTTCTTGGAGAGAACATATTCCAAACTTTTTTAAAACTTCAAAAGAAGTTTCTGATATGAAATATTTATCAATGTAGACATCGTGGTATAAAATAATTTCCCCAGTTCCACAAAGTTGAACATCAATTTCAATTCCATCGTACCCCAAATTTATTGCCCATAGTATCGCGTTGATACTATTGTCCCTGTGCTCCAATGAATACCCACGATGGGCTATATACCTCATTAACTTAAAGAGATATTTAAAGTTTTATTTAATGATTCTCTCCATTGATGTGGGTATAAGGAATTTAGCGATGTGCCTATTGGATGAGGACTCTGGTAATCTCGTTAGGGAATGGGATGTTGACGGAATTCCACCACAGCACAAGGATGGTGTGTATGTTTCTATGAGGGACCACCTCGATGAGAGACCTTGGGTCCTTGGGGCGAAAACAATCTTGATAGAAAAACAACCTGAACGTAATAAGAAAATGGTCTCTGTCATGCACTTCCTTCACGCATACTTCATCATCAGGTGTCCCCAAGCCGAAACGATTCTATACGATGCTCGTCACAAAATACCAGATGTGGCTGGTCCGGGAAAGGCACAGTACAATAAGAGGAAAAGGGTGTCCATAGAGAGATGTGAATCCTTTATCCGTGATGGACCTACTAATGCACATTGGTTACCCATTTTCCTCAAGTCTAAGAAGAAGGACGACCTAGCGGATACTGTCATGCAGGCACTTTCCTTCGTGAATAGAAAAGAGGTCATCCCGGCCTCCAAGAAGAAGAAAACGACAAAGTTGGTTCCAAGGAGACCTAATGAAAATCAAAAAGCTACAAAATATTCAAAATCAAATTTGGCTTGGATTTATTTGAACAAAGTTGATTGTGAAGTTTTGGAAAATAATAAGAGATTCATGAAAGATTTGAAAAGGTACTACAAGAATATTGGTGACTTGATTAAAGAAATAAACGGATAGATATTTATAATGGAAAAAGTTTTGGATCATGGATTTGTTAGGCTCGTTGATTACATGCCTCAAAAGGATTTGGATTCGTCGATCGTACAGGCAGCCCGAGTCTCTTATGGAGATGGGACTAAGTCCACACGAGGAGACAGGGGTCTCATACGATACCTCCTTCGCCACTGGCACACGACTCCGTTCGAAATGGTCGAATTCAAGTTTCACATTAAGATGCCCATCTACATCGCAAGACAACACATGCGACATAGAACAGCCTCAATTAATGAGCTATCCGCCCGTTACTCCGTCGTTCCCAAAGAGTATTATGAACCAGATACTCTGAGGGGGCAGTCCCAAGTAAACCACCAGGGGTCAGAGGGTGTTGTCGATGTTGGAGAGGATCTCACCGGGAAGGTATCCCAACACCTAACCCACGCCTTTGATGTCTACGAGGAACTCCTAGAGGGTGGAGCCTGTCGTGAACAGAGTCGAGGGGTGCTCCCACAGTCTACATACACAGAGTTTTATTGGAAGATGAACCTCCACAATCTCATGCACTTTCTCCACTTGAGGATGGACGGTCACGCCCAAAAGGAGATCCGCGATTACGCCACCGCCATCTACGACTTAGTAAAGCCCCTAGTCCCTGTCACGATGGAAGCCTTTCTAGACTTTAGGGTCAATGCGATGCATCTCACGGGGCCGGAGATCGAAGCCCTTCAAACGGGGAAAACCATAGAGAGCCCTGGGGAGAGGAGGGAATTTGAGGAGAAATTAAAGAGGTTAAAAATAAATGTCCCTACATAATAAATGCTTGCCATCGCAACTTCGCCAACTATTTTCGCCAGTAAAAAGGGCTTCAAGAGGCTCAGCAAAAAAATCAAGAAGGATCGGGATATGGACGTGGACAAGATCAAAGGTAAATTGAGTGATATTGTCCGCGATGAGCAGAGGAGGCTAAAGGAATACTATAAGGAACATGAGAAACTTGTCAAGAAGGATGAAAAGTCCAAGCCCAAGAAGAGTGTAAAGAAGTCTATCGATCTTTACGAAAAGTAAACCATATCGCACCCAATATAAACACACCAGCCAAGGGTGTATCGTGAAACCTCTCTGCCAATACAGCACAAATTATACTGTATTGAACTACCCGTATTTCCTGCCTCGTTTTAACCATCGACCGTCTCATAGATGCTCTGGATTTCTCCAAACCCAGAACAGCTGTGCTTATCTTCCCAATCTTCGAGGGAATCTCTGTCGTCTTCATAAACATTTCATTCAAGTCGAATGATTCCAAGAACTGCTGTTGAATCATTGGTTCCAGGTAGGTGAAGTAATTAAACTCTGGATCCAACTGAATGCATATACCCTCTATGAGAGAGAAGGACTTTGCTAGGTAGACAAAACTTGTTGGTACGACGAAGGGTTTCTCCATAGCCAGCTCAGCGGCGAGTTCATCGTTTACGATAGCACCCCCATCCAGGGTCTCCAGGTACCCAAGGATGCTCTCAAAAAAGAGTTCAATATCCGAGATATCTGTAGACGTTGGGACGATAACCCCCAGGCGTATTAAAATTTTTACTATCCCCGAGGTGTCCCTATTTACAATACAAAAGAAGAGGTCTTTGAAACCTTCTCTGAGTTCATCCGATAGTGGGATAACTAAACCGAAATCGTAGAAGACCAGCTTACCATTCTTCGAAATACCCAAGTTCCCCGGGTGTGGGTCAGCGTGGAACAAACCCGCCTCCATGGTCTGTATGACGTATGAATTCACGAGGGCTTCACACACCTTTATCTTATTGATTTTTTTGTCCTTGATTTCGGTAATCTTATCTGTTGGTACATATTCCATTACAATCATTTCATTCGTACAGTATTTTTTATAGACCCGTGGAATCTTAATCCATTCAACATCTTTCAGAGACCTCTTAAACTTGATCGCGTTATCAACTTCTTGAACATAGTCTGCTTCACCCAAAAGATATTCAATCGAATCATTGAGAACAAAGTCTGAACTATTTCCAGTATCAATCCCCACAGATTGAACTAATTTTAGAATTTGTTTTAAAGTTTCTGTGTCAGATTGCATCGTATCATAAATACCTGGTCTTTTCAATTTTACAACTACGGGTTTTCCATTTTGGAGAGTAGCCTTGTGGACCTGACCAATACTAGCAGACTTAAAGGGGACATCATCAAAGTCCTTGAAAATATCTAAATCAATCTGATCCCTAACCAAATTATAATCAAATGCGGGGACATCATCTTGGAGAGATTCAAGTTCACGGGTGAACTCTGGGGGGTAGAGATCCCCCCTCGTAGACGCAATTTGTCCTAATTTTACAAATGTTGGACCAAGATCGAGAAGTTGATCTTTCGTCCACCTGCCAAGCTCCGCTTTATCTTCCATAAAACGCTCTTTCCACAGAAATTTGGCGGCAAACTTCCAAGTATTTACCTTCTGTTGAGTTGGTTTGGGTAAGGGTTTGATCACATTGCACCTAATACTCAACATACATACAGTAAAGAGATATTTTTTAATATCAACTAAGAGTAGAATGAAGATTCATATCATCGGTGCCGGCCCAACGGGGATGTCCCTCGCTTGGGAGATTATTCACTCAGGTGAGGAACACGATATAACAATCTACGACAAAAAGACGTCATCCGGTGGCTCATGGTGGGAACCGGATGTAGAAGTAAGAGATCTTCACGCACACAGAGTTCTTTTTGACAGAGCTTTTGTAAATACTAAATCCCTCTTTGATGAAATGAATATAGATTGGGATGAAATATTTGAACCCTCGAAAGGTGGTGACGAACATACAAAATTCCTAACTGGTTCATTAGGTTTGAAAGACTATGGCGTACTATTGACCCTGGTGTTGGGGGTCGCCCTCAACCCCGAAAAATATAAGAAGATGAGTTTGAAAGCAGCAATTACACCCGGTCGATTAACTAAATCCGGTGAAGATGTCATTAAGACCTTACCACTCATAATGGATGGTGTCACCTGGGATGTCATGTCTGCCTACGAATTTATTAGAAATCTCGACAATGTAGTATTATCGAAACCTTATACACAGAGAGGTTCGGGTAAATTGATGTGTGATGCGATGGAAAACGCACTTTTAGATGCCGGTGTAAACTTTGTATTTGGTAAGGAAATTAAAGATGTAGAATACGGAGAAACTGATTACATCGCCACATTTTCAAATGGTGATAGTATTCAAGGTGGGTATCTTTTTTTATGTATAGATAACAGTCCTGCACTCAAATTATTGGGTGACAACTGGGGACCAGACGCAGACAAGAAGGTGAGGGAGAGTACGTATGGTGCTATAAATGTTCTCCTCGATTACGAAGAACCAATCACCCTCAAATCAGATATTGAATTTGCCACGAAAACGAAATGGAATTTACAACCCCGAGTTCTCTCAGATGGTAAAACTGTGGCATGTGTGATTTGTAACCTCACCAAAGAAGTTCTTTCAAATAATCCAGAACTTTTAAAATTAGAAGTTCTCAAACAATTGAAACTTCCACCCCCCACCAACATACGAATTGGATGGGGTGCTGAATGGAGTGAGGATGGGGGGTGGTCATTCTCCCAATCCTCGGGGGTTCTCAGTCTACATGGACAACTCCCACACTTTGGTGCATGCCCAAAGGTTGCCATGTGTGGTATGATGTCTCCTAGAAATACACCCTATTCTAGTATTGAAGCAGCCATTGAAGTTTCTAGACACCTGAGTCATGAAGTTTTTAAAACGAGAGAACCACTTAAACCACTCGTATTAAGTCGCGTCATCATGATTTTACTTATGATACTTATAGTTTTGGTCGTACTATATCGTAGCAGATGGAAGTAGTTGCACATGTATACGAACCACTATATGACTATAATGATAAGAAGTATATCCGTTTCACACTTGAACCAGACGCAGCGAAAAGGGTTTCCTCCATTCACTATCGTAAACAATTTCTTTTAAAAAATCAAAATATAGACGACCCCCTAGATGGAAATGTTCTGAAAGTGAAAGTTCCATACCGTTATAGGAGAGTGATGTGTGAGGTTACGGGTAAACCAATTCAGTCTCTTACAAGGGGTGATGAAGTTAGAATTAAAATAGAATTCAAAGGAGTTTGGAACGTTGAAAATTATTCCGGATTTTCTTGGATACTTTCGAGTTCTTCATTTTGATCAGGGAGTTCGATTACATCTAGACCAGAAGTTTTAAACTGTTGGAATATCTGAATCATCCCTTGAAGTCTATACACTTCCTGAAATAACTTTTGAATCTGTTCATCTATATGTATAACAGGCATTTACTCATTTAAAGTTTATCCTCTTTAAATCAGTATGCTCACTAGAACTGGGTACCTCGCCACTGAAGGACCCCTCCAAGAAATTAAAAAGGAACTTACCGTAAGACCTATAGTCAATGGGGATTATGGATTTCCGCCACCACCTTTTAAAGTTTTTAAAACGATTACAGGTGGTATCTGTATCCCGCGCTTCTATGGCATCGAGAAACTTGGTGAGCCCAAGGAGGACCGTAGACCCCAACCCACCCGGATTAGAACAAAGTTTGCCGGCACCCTTCGAGACGCAACACACCAAAATGAAGCACTTGCTGCAGCTCTTAAGGCGGGTCATGGCGTTCTCTCACTCCCGTGTGGTTTTGGGAAGACCACCGTATCCCTGGCAATAGCCTGTAAGTTGGGCTACAGGACCATGATTGTCGTTCATAAACAGTTCCTGGCAGACCAGTGGAGGGAGAGAATCCAGCAGTTCTGTCCAGGGGCCACAATCGGCATCGTCCAACAGGATAAGAAGGAAGTTGAATGTGATTTCGTCATCGCGATGCTTCAGTCCCTGTCCCTAAAGGAGTACAACTTTTCGGACTTTGAAAGTGTTGGGACCCTCATTGTAGATGAAGCCCACCATATATGTGCCAAGGTATTCAGTCAGTCCCTCTTCAAGATGTGTCCCAAACACATTTTTGGTCTCTCCGCAACCCCAGAGAGGAAGGATGGTCTCACCAAAGTCCTCCACTGGTTTATGGGACCAACCTTCTTCGCAGTGGAGAGGAAAAATCAGGAACAGGTTGAGGTGTTCCCAATCACCTACGAGTGCTTCAATTACAGAAACCCACCACCCTCTATGAGGAACGGGAAGATATCGATGCCCAACATGATCACAGAGTTGGTCGAAGACAGGAATAGAAACAAAATGTTGGTGGAACTCGTAAAAAAAGCTTCAGCGGGGACGAGGCAGCTCCTCGTTCTAAGCGATCGGAGGTTCCACTGCGAATTCCTTCACCAATGTTTCCCCAAAAGTTCGGGTCTCTACATGGGGGGTATGAAAGAGAAGGACCTCCAGGAATCCTCGAAGAAGAAGATCATTTTCGCGACGTTCAGTCAAGCCCACGAAGGCTTGGACATACCCACCCTAGACACGGTCATTCTAGCTTCACCCAAGTCAGATATTACCCAAAGTATCGGACGCATCATGAGGGAGACCAAGGGTAAAAAGAACAATCCCCACATCTACGATGTTCATGATCCATGGTCTATATTCACGGCTATGTACTATAAGAGGATGAAGGTGTACCGCCAAGGGGGGTTCAAAATTCATGGAAAACCCGTGGAAGAAAAAAAGAACGACTTCCCTCAGGGAAAGTGTCTGTTTTTATAATCTGATTAATAAATAAATGTCAGGTGCATTAATACAACTCGTTTCAAAGGGTGTACAGGATGTTTACCTTATGACCGAGGAGGGACATTCGTTTTTTCGTATAAAGTTTACGAGGCACACCAACTTTTCACAAGCCCCGAAATATCTCAAATCTATAAACGATACAGATAATACAATCACTATTCCAGTATTGGGTGATATCATCAATGGTATATGGTGTGAAGGGAACGCTGTATCCTCCAATCTTTTTTACAATTCCACCGTTGATCTCTTTATCGGTGGTCAAAAGGTGGACTCACAACCCTATGACTACTTTAGTGATATATGGCCCAATTACCTGGCGGATACCCACGTAAAGTCACAGGAATTGACCAACAAGGTTTCGGCATCTAACCCAAGTTTCCTCCCGTTCCACTTTTTCTTTTGTGACCATGGAGCTTTTCTCCCACTTTTGGCACTTCAACATCACAAAGTTGAAATTAAAATACACTTTGATAATGCACAATTTGTTGGTGTATCGGATGAAAATAAACAAATCAAAGTCTATGGAAACTACATCTATCTAGACAAGGATGAGAGGGAACAAATGATTACACGTCAAATGGATTTCGTAATCGCACAGGTACAAAGTGTCGAGTACCCACTTGAAACAGTTTCAGATCACGTCATCCAACAAGGTGGTGATAATAGTTTAGATTTGTCTTGCTTCAACCACCCAGTGAAGTCTATATTCTTCGGATTTAACGCTCTCAATAACGATTTCGCCAATGATCGTTTTACATTTCACAATGGTGATATACATATAAATGGAACACCCCTTCTCGAGGATATGAGCCCTATGTACTTTCACACCGTTCAAAATTACTACAAATCTAAATTCGGGACATCCGATTTTGTACACACGACGGAAGTTTTATTCCAAACGAGATACTTTGCGTATCACTTTTGTTTAAATGCATCAGATTACAATCCATCTGGGACCTGTAATTTTAGTCGTATAGATAACGCAAAGCTTATACTCAGGGGGGTTGAAAAGGGAAGTCTCAGACCAGCTGGTCAAGAACTCTATATTCACGCAGTAAACTATAATGTTTTGAGGATCAAAAATGGAATGGCTGGGATTTTATTTGGTAACTAATATAAATGGGAAGAACAGTCAGGTTTGACCAGGTATATGTCTCCAGTCTAGATGCCGACCCAATAGAGCAGGAGGTTCTTACCACTGCTTCAGCAATTATTACAGGTGAAATTGAAGCCGATGAAGTTGTTGTAAGTCGTATCGGTATTTCAAATACAAATCCAACCAAGAGTTTCTCAGTTGGCGCAGATTTATTTATAAATGCTGGTCAGGAGATTGTGTTGGATGTCAATAAAAGTATACGCACAGAACGTGTTGTCGTCAATGATAAAATGGGTGTCGGAACCCTCAACCCAACGAGAACGTTTGAAATCCAACAAGCGGGGGCTGATAAGGTTGTCGTCGATACGAACGATGGAACTGAAAATTTATTTATCGTGTCTGGAAACACACTTTCAACCAACCTTAAAACATCTAGTACATTTCGGGTAGGTGAAAAATTGGTGGCGGATTCTTCAGACTCTAACGTACTCCATATAGGTGGTAATACATTTTCAACAAACGTCACCGTCGGGACACAACTTGTGGTGGGAACCGAAGTTGATCCAAATTCCAATTCCAATGTAGCCATATTCGAAAATGGTAACGTAGTTGTTCAAAATGGGATGCTCAGAGTTTTTGGAGATGTTGAATTCCTTGGAAACTTAGCAATCACAGAAGCTCCCGATTATACGAGTGTCAATAATCTGGTCGTTTCTAATGCCGTTATTCAAATGGGTACGGGGAACAATGGAACCTACGACACAGCTTTACTCATGGTGGACCAACCAAATGAAGCAAACCTCTTTGTCGGCTACACCCACTCCGATAAGAATTTCAATTTGTCGAGGACATTCGGTGGACCCGAAACACAGACATTTACATTTGATACTTCAAACACTCTAAACCTCTACGTACACGGTGAACTGTATACACAAAATAACTTTGGTATAGCCAATACTTCACCAGATTTCTCACTCTCTGTGGGTTCAAACCTCTATATAAATGATACAGCTGGAGCATCCAACCTACTCCACGCCAATGGGTATGGATACTTTGAGGGTTTGAGAATCGGTGACAATGGTTTAACGGTTGGTAATCTAATCACCCTCGACGCCGATGCGGATGTACCCATGCTCGTAAACTCAAATATTCAAGTCCACGGTATCCAAACCACTGGTTCATTACCATCAGGTATTGCAAACACCACACCAACAGATAGTTTGTCTATCGGTGACAAACTCTTTGTAAATGTTCACGCGTCGAGTGCCAATACCATGACCGTCGAGGGTAACCTGGTCACAGGTCGTCTCATCACCCAGTCAATTCAGGTTACGGACCTGTCCTTCATGGAGGGTGCGACCGGTATAACAGCTTCTGAAAATATCGTCATTCACGCCGATTTTGATGGTGAAGATACAAACTCAAATGTTGCCTCTATCCGCGCGGGCCCCCTAGGCTCTAACATATCCTCCATAGATATTTCGGGTGCTAAATTGACACCCGATTTTCAAAACATAACATTCAAAACGAAAAATACCGAGCGGGTGCGTATCGCGGCAGATGGTAAGATGGGTATCGCAAACACGGCACCCTCGGAGGCTCTCACCATTGGGGGGAACCTCAAAATTAACGGAAGTAACGCAGCCATATTTGGAAATGTCCAAACCTATATGAAATCTTATGCCGACCCTGCACTAAAACAAACAAAGGTGGAAAGCATCGTCGGTTCGGGGAAGGGTCTCAACTTCTATGCGAGCACGACATCCACGATGGGTTCACCAAAATTGACCATTCTCGAATCCAGTAATGTTGGGGTGGGGACGGCCACCCCCCAAGGTCTCCTCCACACCTCGGGTGGTACAGTGTTTTTTAATAATCCAGTCACCAATTCAAGTGGATACAGCCACCTAGGGACACCCCTAGTTGTAACGAATACCTCACCCATTCAAGGCGTCGCCGATCTCGGAAACGTGATGCACCTGACGAGGGAGGGGGTGGGTGGAACCTATGATGGTGCGAGGGCAACTTTCAAGATTGGGAAGTTCGATGACACTTCCTTAAAATCTAAAACAAAATTAGACATCTACCTCACAGATGAAAGTTACACAGATGAGAAGGACATCCTCACCCTCCAGAGTGATGGGCGGGTGGGTATAGGTTCAACCACCCCTGGTGCACACCTTGAAGTTATAGGGACGGGCATTGGAAATGCGAGGGAGAATGGTATACTTGTTCATAACCAGCATGGATCTGGGTACGGTGATGCGATTGTAGCCGCACAAACCGACCTTATAACGGGCAACTCCTTCGCGTCTTTCATTCAATCAAACCAAGATAGTAATCCACGAGGGTGGTCCGTCGGTGTAACGGGGGTGCGCGATTTTAGAATTACGAGGAATGAAGATGTTGTTTCAGATTCCACAAATGTGGGTTTGTATATAGATGGTACCACCCGTGATGTTGGTATAGGTACAGATGTACCCCGTGGTAAACTTGAAGTAGATGGAAATATCGTTTTGGGGCATCAACTTACATTTGGTGGTGTCGATACAGATCAATTTTCAAATACATTTATTCGGGAGAGGCAATATAATATCGATGGTAAATCTGAACTTGTAATTTTCAAAGGTAATGAAACTACGGGTGCCGGTGGTCCAGATAGAATTAGAATTATCGCTCCATTGCACGAGTTCCAGACGTATGATTCAGCTGGTTTAAGTCAGTCTGAAGTTGAAGACGCCATTACGAATGGCACGGGTGTGTCCAGCCTTTTGACCATCAACGAAGGTCGGGTGCTCATAGGTACCTCCACCGACCCGGGTGGAAACTCGAAGCTCTTCATCAACGGTGGTTTCGAGTTTCCCCAGGATCAGAAAATCATCACAGGTTCGATGGATATATTCTCCACGAGTACAACACCATCCCGTGGTATCATAGAGACAGTAGAAGATACCGACCTGACCTTCCGTAATAGAACCGGTGGAACCGCGACAGAGTTTTTACGCTTCACGCACGAGGGCCTCGTGGGTCTCGGGACAAGCTCACCCTCCACAAATGTACACATATACTCGGGGGTCACGACAGATATCGATGTTCTCAAACTTGAGAGCCCTGGGACCAATACAAAGACTGGTATCCTCCTCAATACAAACGACAACTATGGCGGGTACCTAAGGGGCTTCAGTTCTGGAAGTATACATGGTACAGTCTTGGGTGGTGTAAACAATGGCGCAGAAAGTGATGGCCTCCACGTCATACACACTAGTAACGTGGGTGTGGGGACTTCGGCACCAACCGAAAAGTTCCACGTCTACGATGGTACGGCACGAGTTGAACATTCCTCAAGCAACGCCGTCATTCAACTCAAGACGACCGCGGGGACATCGAACATACATGGTGATGTATCGGGTAATGTGTACATCACCCCCCAATCTGGAGAGTTGTTCTTAGAAAGTAGCGTCGAGGTCTCTGGGGATCTCGTTATCAAGGGCCAGTTCGATTTTGGTGAACAGGTCGCTATCGGTTTGGGGGGCTCTACCGCACAGACCGACCTTCACGTTGGTGGTGGTATGATAACAAACTCTGGGCAGGTGGCCTGTAAGAGGTACTCAAATGTAATAGTACAGAGTTCCCCAAGTGAGAATAATACGAAGACTCTAACCTTTGAAAATGGTGCATTCTATGCGAAGATTGTAGCTTCTTTGAGAGAGTATGATGAAGACAAGGACAACATGAGCACCCTAATTCTTGAAATAAATGGTGGTACGAGTGACGGGACAACACCAGGTTCGGTTATATCAATCGGTACCAAAAATATTTTTGGAAACGTGGGAACCGCCTACCCATGGAGTTCTTCAGTAACTACCACCGAAAATTCAATCACAATTCAACCCCTCTTTTTGACCAATTTGGGGACCCCACGGAAATATAAATTTGACATCTTTGTGGAACTCATATCATCGACTGGTGGTAGGCTGGTATCCATAAAGAGTGGAACCCTTACACACGCAACATTCACATACTAAATTTACTTTGGGGGAAAACCCCTCGGTAGATTTATTACATTTACGCCCTGATGGAATCAGAGACGGCGAGAATAATCACGCCAACAATGAAGCCCATGATGACGTAATTCAATTCAGTTTCTTCACGACCAACCGTTGGCTCTTTAGGTTCCACTGGTTCTTCGACAACTTTCTGTTGTCGGGTGGGAGGCTCCACCTCCTCAAGCGGACAGTACGCTATCATTTATATAGTATTTAGAGATTAATTTCCGTCTTCTTTTTCCGTCTGGTCCTCTTAGCCTTTGCGGCCCCCACGTTGACCTCCTTCACCTCACCACCAGTGGAATCACCTGAGATGGACATTATGTCGGAAATATCCTCCTCTTCTTGGATTGTGGGGGGTGTCGTGTTCATTGGGGGTGGTGGGGGCATCATGATGCCCCCCATCAAACTGGAAATGTCTAGACCTGGGCCCTGCATCTCGTACTGCCCTGTCCCACCAACTGGGGCCTCTGTGGCCGGTCCCCCGGGGTTCCGTGTCGTATTTTGGACGGCATTCATCATATTCTTCACGAGATCGGGGTTCTGCTTCATCACATCATTCATGTTGGGCATCACCGACTTGAACATCGAGTTGGTCAGGTGGAACATCATGGCCGAACCACCCAACATCATGATGAGCTTGACCTCTGGGGCTACGCTGACCTTTGACCGATACTTGACGTAGAGCTCCTCAAATACACCATCATAGTCGTCGACATTCTCCATGATAGACTCAGACCACCCTTCCAACTGAATCTCGAAGGGGTTGTACCTCTTGTTGAGGAACTCGAGACCAGTCACACACGCCACAAGCATACGCCTAGAAAACCGAATTGACTGCTCCACATCAATACTGTAGGTAATCCTCTTAACCTCAGCCCTAAGTTCCTCAACATTTGAGTATGCGTTGAGGCGCTTATTCACAGAGAACCCCTTCTTCTCCAAGCGTGCCAACTTGTTGATGAGATCGGACTTCTCCTCATCCACCGATGTGTACCCCTTGGAGGGTTGCTCACCTGATGGACCCTCCCCCATTTGGGGCTCGTCGTCGTAAAATGCTGGTTCGTCCTCACCGTAATCAATCTCCTCCTCCTGCATGGGCTGCCTTGGGGCAGTCTGCTTGTTGGGGTTTACAAAGGCGTCCATCGTTTCTTGTTCTTGGTGGACGGGTCTTTGGGGTCGATAAGGAGCGGGTCTGGGTACAGGCTGGGGACCGGGGGCTGAAATCTCTATTTCATCCATCAGGGCCTGCTCGTCGGCGTCTAATTTCATAACAGTCGTGTGTCCGCGGTCGATGATTATTTCTTCATCCATCTACTCTTTATGTAGAAACTAAAAAAATTACCTTTAACGCAGTTTATAAAAAATGTTGATACATTATAAATGTTCAAGTTCAATAAGACCAACAGGAATGCTCTCACTTCCATTGTCATACTTTTCTCAATCATATCCGTCCTAGGTATCATGAAGAAAAGCAGCAGATACCAGCCCATGCCAATCAAGATCGAGATTGTCAGTGACAAATCCATCTTCGATCTCGAGAACCGCATGGAATGTGTACCAGGGTCGGGTAAGGAGGACAGCCCCTACACAAAGAGCCTCACCCCAGGTGGTCTCTGTGGCGCCCAAAAGCTTGTGGGTGACCACGCTTCCTACAAGATTGCCGAAGGAATCGGTGGATCTTTAATCTAAACTAACTATAAATGGCTCTCATCACATCACCAACGGAGATGATCCCAGACCTCAACTATGAATATCACACAATCACAGTTGATACGATTGGTCAAACGGCGGCGAACACCTTTACTTGTTTTTTGAACCAACCCGTCCATAATGTTGTTCAGGCCAGACTTTTGGCTGCGAGAATTAATACAGTTGCACCCATCAACGGAACGGGTCACTGCTATGTTTCGATTGAAGAACTAGACTCTATTTTTTCGGATCGAGCGTCAAACGTTCTCACCGGACAAGCCACTATGAGCGTGGTACGAAACTCATTCGCTAGCATTGTCACGGCGGATGACAGTGGACTCATCAGCTTCAGAGATGATTACCCAATCGTAACCCAGTATATAAATCCCATTCGAACAATTAGTCGTTTGACCATTAATATCCGAAATCAAGACGGTGTTCTCATTGAACCACCAAGTCCAATCGAAGATAACTATTTAGTCCTCCGTTTTGTGTGTAGAAAACCCAACCTGTAATTTTCTTCCGTTAAAGTAGTATACCATGTCCGCTGGTATTGTTCAATTGATTGCTATAGGAGCCCAGGATGAATATATCATGGGGAACCCCGAAATATCTTTCTTTAGTTCAACATTCAAAAGGCATGCTAATTTTTCACAGTCCATCGAAAAACAAACCATCCATGGACCTGTGAAAAACAATTCAATGTCCAGTGTTAATTTTGAACGCTCCGGGGATCTCCTCGGCTATGTTTATTTTACCCTAGATGACACCACCCAAGCCCTGGATGTGCAGAGGTGGGACACCATTATCGACAAGGTAGAACTTCTCATCGGTGGTTCCGTCATAGATACCCAAGATGCAATCTTCACGGAAAAGATTGCCATCGATACGTTTGCACAAAATGTATCCAAAAGTTCAAACGGTACACACCCAGGTGTGAGTGCCCGCTCCTACTTTTACCCCCTCCGCTTCTTTTTCTGTGAGGGACCCCAGTGCGCACTACCCCTGGTCGCTCTCAACTATCACAACGTAGAGATTCGAATTTATTGGGCAGATCAAGCCGCCAACTATAATGTGGAATGCTACACCAACTACTACTATCTCGACAATGAGGAACGTAGGAACATCGCTTCCCGGAGACATGATCTTCTCATCACCCAAGTTCAAAAGAATATCCCATCAGGTGAAGTTGTCCAAGACCTCACGTTTAATCACCCCATAAAATACCTGGCATCGTCGGACACATCCACGGATGGTGCCCTAACATCACCAACAAATAAAGTTAAATTGAATATTAATGGTCTCGATGTGAGCAATTATAGATGGGGGAAGCCACACTTTATCGATGTCATGAACTACTATCATACAAACTTTGTAACCTCCCCAGATTTCTTTTTGTATTGTTTCTGTCTCTCAACAAGTTCTCTCCAACCGACGGGCACTCTCAACTTTAGTAGGTTGGATTCAGTGAAGATTATGAGTGAGAGTATGCCTATCAACGATTCAATTTATGCGGTCAATTACAACATCCTTCGTATCGAGAATGGTATGGCTGGTCTTCTTTACGCAAATTAAAATACATTGTTATATTAAATGGTCAAGAACATCCCTACCATTGAGAGATCCACTAAGATCCGCTTTGGTAAAAACACTACAGACGACCAGGGGGAAAATACAATCGTTTTCAACGCGAGTAATACCGCCATCAACGCATCGAGTGGGGGGTCTCTTTATATATCACCAGTGCGTCTCGATACCGAATACGCATCTAAACCAGAAGTTGTACTCATGATGTATAACACCGAAACCAAGGAACTCGTAGAATCAGGTGAAAGAGCTTCAGATATAATCGGTAATCAGGGATTAGCGGTGGTAACAAACCAAGGTAATGTAACAGCCGATGTTGTACGTTTTGTCAATAACACAACAGCTTTTGTAACTGAATCAAATGTGGGTATTGCAAACTCCACACCCGGATACACTTTAAGTGTTGGGTCAAATCTATACGTAGATGATGCAGGTTCTAATGTTCTCGTAGTTTCGGGTGGTGTATCAATTGATGGAAATCTTGTTGTCAATGGAGGTGTCACAACAATTACTAATGAAAATCTTAAAATTGGGGATGGTATAATTGAACTTGGTGCAAATAACACATCCAGTGATACAACCACGGATTTGGGTCTCATCATGACCCGCCCAGAATCAAATGTAACTGTGGGTTTTATCGAGGAAACAGATGAAATTGTATTAGCTTACACAACAAGTAGTGCGGAAGATAAAACAATAGTACCCCTGACATCGGAAGATGTCAATGTTCATGTCTATGGTCGTCTTTATACGGAGGCTAATGTCGGTGTTTTAAATACAAATCCCATCCACACCCTAGATGTTGGTTCCAATCTCTATGTCGACGACGTGGGTTCAAATATTTTGGTCGTCACGGGAAATACAAACATCACCGGTGATCTAACGGTCGATACAGACACTTTATTTGTCGATTCATCAGCAAATAAAATTGGTGTGAAGACAACAAATCCAGATGCGGAGCTACACGTCATTGGAAACGTCTATGTGTCTTCAAACTTGACTGTAGATGAGGGTACTCTACACGTTGATGCCGAGAACGAATCCATCGGTGTTGGTACGGTGACCCCCTCAGCCAACCTTCACGTCATTGGTAATG
>ERZ1047472.800-NODE-800-length-26830-cov-6.903567_pt1 | contig 26830 bp, 12 predicted proteins | sample MGYA00383095_ERZ1047472 | MGnify/ENA primary metagenome ERZ1047472 (study PRJEB29581, sample SAMEA5548365) | metagenome | biome: marine; feature: coastal; material: water | depth 1 m | study: Short-term variability in the microbial, nano- and picoplankton dynamics... | reverse complement strand
CCATATCTTACACCGTTACCGAAAGTCGTTGAATCTTTACTGTAGTATTTATGTTCGCAGGCGTAACTAACAGTCTTACTAGACCTGCTGATATGTCACCATCAAAAGTTCCTAAACTTGCATTTGTAAATATTGTACCATACTCTGTCATGTATACTGTTGTTCCGTCATGTATGAGAAGTATCTCTGTTGAATGATAGTCTGTACCTGAAGTCATCTGCACTAGATACTTAGCTGTTCTATATGCTGTTGTCTGAAAGCTATCTGCTACTTGATTCGCAGTTGTTGCAGTCATTGCAGTTGAAGATGGCGTGAGTGCTGAATTATCAGCGAAAGAAGCACGTGACAAAGAAACGACTTCTACTGTACCCGTGATCGTTTGTGATCCTTGGAATACAATGCTTGTACCGTTTGTTGCGATATAGTCTGAACCATCTACAAGTCTAACACCGTTTGCGTAGACTTCTACTTTGGTTATATCATAAGCAAGTGTTCTATTATTATCGTCTGCACCAGATACTGACGCCGCACTTGATAAGCCACTATAAACATACTGTTGATAATCACGAACTACAACACTATCTGTAATAGAGTCATGAGTTCGTATTTCGATTTCATCTGTTAGGGAGGGGACATAGCCGCCTGTAAAGGTAAGAGTCGTACCAGTAATTGAATATTCGCTAACGTGTTGTCTTACGCCGTTTATACTAACGTATACGTATTGGTTAGCTTTAGGAATATAAGATAGAGCAAAGGATGTTGCGCTATTGTCGCCAGTGTACGAGTCGATGTAAATCGATTCCTCGTTTACGGGTGATCCGTATAACCCAACAATTGACTCAGTACCATCGACAGACTTCTTAATATAGATACGTCCGTCATAGGTATTAAGAGCCATTTCTCCTAAATCTAACTGCGCAGTGGTTGGTATCTTACCCGTTACCCCACTACGTCTTAATTTAATGGTTGACATTTGTCCTCACAGCATGTATAATGGCTATATAGCCTTTGAATATAGTAGGGACATTAAGTATATACTTGTTATCCCCTACTTTATCTTATTTAGTACGTTCCACCATCGACAGTATCGATTGAAACACTACCTGCCGCACTTACTGCAAAGTTCTTAGGAGTATCTCCAGCGATAGCAAGTGCATCGAATGTTGCAACACCGAGCTGACCTGCGTTATCTGCAATCACTGCCGATACGACAACAGCCGCACCTTCGCCAGTTCCAGTTACGTGAATAGCATTATTAGCATTACTACCACTGGCTGTTCCTGTGACTGAAACGCCATCTGTTACTTGTGCTACATAATTACCTGATGTGTCATTACCAAGTTCAACTGAGTCTAGTTGTACAGTAGTAGCGATTGAAATAACTGTATTAGAAGCGCCATCTCCGCCACCAAGATGATCAAATGTTACAGCACCTGCAACGTCACCTGTTAACTCGATGGTAGTATTAGAGAAATCTACTTCATCAACATTCAGAACACCTCTACTAAATGTATTGGCGCTGATATCGATGTTATTATCAGAAATGTCTGAATCGTCATATACGTCAAACAAATACCATTCTTTTGTACCAGCGTCTCTGATAAGACCTGTAAGATGATTATCTGCACCGTCATTATAGTTACCAGCAAAACCAATATCTACTGAGTCCGCTGTAGTATTGTTAGCCGCTAGATAGATTAATGCGTCTTCAACTTGTAGCGTATCAACGTTGATTGTTGTTTGTGAACCATTAACTACTAAGTCACCAGTAACAGTCAGATCATTACCGACTAATGTGTCACCAGTTGCGGCGTCTACTGTGAATGCCGCTGTTCCAACTTCGAAATCACCAGTTACATCAAGATCATGAGCGATAGTAGTTGTACCACCACCTTCTCCACCAGTACCGATATTTACTGCTGTTGCCGCACCGAATGCGTTAACTGTAGCCGCACCAGTATTAAGTAGATTAAATGTTGCTTGTGTTGTTGTTAGATCAGCGCCTTCTACATTTAAGTCGCCTGCGATATCTACATCACCACCGACATTTATATCACCACTGATACCTGCTCCACCAGTTACTACTAGTGATCCAGTTGTTGTGTTAGCTGATGCTGTATCTTGGAAAAGTCTAAGACTTACAAAATCCATCTCTGCGAGTTTGGCACTTGTATCTGTAGTAGTGTTATTCGCCGCACCGTAGAAATATAATGTGTCATCTGAAGCACTTGGTGTTGCTTCTGCAATAATGTATGTTAGACCGTCAACTGAACGTACACCACCGAGTGATGACCAGTTAGAGCCTGAGTAGCCTTCGAACTGTGTGATTTCAGAGTTATATCTGATTGCACCTTGAACGTTAGCAGTAGAAGATTGTGCTGTATTACCAACTGGAATAACAAAAGCATTAGTTCCTACAGCTTGAACATAACCGTTACCATTTGGATTTAGATAAATGTCACCATCTGTATCTGTAGATGCTAAAGTGTTTCCGTTAAGTTGTAATTCATCAACGTCAAGTTGACCAGTAATGTCTGCATTACCAGTCAGTGTTAGTGTGCTGTTTGCACTCGCAAATGCTAGTTGATCTGTGGCACCAAATGTTGCGTCAACACCTACGTCTAAATCACCTATAGTAGCAATGTCGCCTGTTGCGGCTGTTACTGTAAAGTTACTTGCGCCTGTTGCACCAACTCTGAGATCACCATCTATACCTACTGCGTCATCAAATTCTACACCAGAAGAGAATGCTACAGGAGAGTTAAGATTGATTGTTCCTGCTGAACCAGCTACGATATCTAAATCAGTTGCCGCCGCCGCAAAAGTTGTGTTTGAGTTAATACCAATGCTGTTACCATCGATATGTACTTTATCAATTAGTAGTTGATCGATTGCATTGTTTGCGGCAGTGATGATAGCACTGTTCGCTACCAGAGTACCTGGTGTGTGATCTAGTTTTGTTGTAAAATATGTACCGCCAATTGGGTCTACTGATAACGCTAAACCTGTATTTGCGTCTACACCAGCACCAACATACAGTCTGAGACCGCCTGATGTCTGGTTGCTATCGCCAGCGTCATGCCATGAGTACGCTAATTCACCTGGCGATAGAGTTGTCGGCGCACCACTGTTGCCCGAGCGTTTGATCCTAATAATTGACATTAGAAATTGCCTCCGTTAATAATTGTATTTATATTGTCCATAAACCTTGTTGCTTCCCATTGGGCTGTTGTTCCGTTGTAGATCAAGACTGCACCGTCTTCTTGTCCGGAGGAATTAACGTCAAACAAATCGCCCATTTTTATCGTAGAAGCATTAAGTTGATAATTTGTTACAAGTAGCCTATTCTGTGGCGTTACCTTTGCTTTGATTTCGTTTGGCATTTTACACTCTCGTAATTCCTGGATTTACTGTTACGATTCCTTCTACGACACGGGTTTTAACACCGCCTCCGGAAGTAATCTCTACATCATACATGTAACGCCCTGGTTCAACGGTATCGGTTATAGAATTAGCTAATGTTAGACTAACCCTGCCGTTTGCGCCCCCTGTCCCTGCGTTGAAGGTATAAGCGGTAGTCGATGCGAAATTTTTTCTCATTTGAGCCGCCGCCGTGAACCCTAGAAGGTTGTACACGTTGCCTGCCGCATCTGTTAAGTCAATAACCGCCGAAAAGTCAGAGCCTTGATCCATAATTAAATTTGCTTTAATAGCCATGATTTTTCTCCAAATCTATACTATCTCTATTTATAAATACAAAGAACAGTAACATTTCCTACAAAGGGTAAAACATGCCAATTAAGTATCAAAAGTTTGGGCTACGTAGAGATAAGGATCTAAGCGACCTATCGTCTCCTAGAACTGCACTTGCTAATCTTTTAGATCAGACTGTGACAACAACATCTACGTTTAGCTTTATTCCTGAGGATTTAACCTCTTCTATAGATGGTCTTCGAAATACAACTATCACAGTAGAAGATATTCAAAAGACTAAGGGTACTGTTCGTGAATACACGAATGCAAGTAATGCGGCTGTTGCATTTCAGCCTCTTCAAACTATTGAAGATAACATACGTAACTTTAAAACTTATTTAGGTAATCCTCCTTATGCTGGCGGTGGTGACGGTATTGATGCATTGTTCGTTCCTAATGCGGCGATGGCGACAAGTAATGTTACTTGGTTAACCCTCAGCGAAAGCGATAAGAAAACTTTCACAGGTGCCCAGATATATGATACTACTTATACTGCCCCAAATAAGATCCAACCAGGATTAGAAGGTCCTTTTGACTTCTGGGATAACGGCATCTTTCTATTCGGTAGTAGATTATTTGATGGCGTTAAAGGTCGACCATTTACAGATACTTATGGATTAGTTCTGTGGGAAGGCTTTGTTGTTGGTGGTCAAAGATTTGACATGGACTTTACTGGTCTTCTTAAGATGGAAGTTGATGCTCAAAACGATGGTAACTGGACGTTTATTAAAAATATCTACAACGAAACGAGAGCAGATATTAATATTGCATCTGCATCATACGATGCTGGCTCAGATACATCTACACTCACATTGACAAACTCTGATGATCATATCTATATTAATATAGATGATAAGATGACAATTGATAGTGACGATGACTTATATTACGTAACGGGTATTAATGTTAGAAATGGTACGTTTACAGTAAACGGTGATGCTACTTTAGATAATAACCCAACCGGCGACACTACTAACAACTTTCCAAGAAACGCTGACTTCTATTTTGAAATTGGTTCTAATCAAATTGTTAGAACTGGCGCAGGGTGTAAAGTTCCTAATGCCTCAACAGGCGGTCTAGTAAAAGTTAGAATTGCATTATACTTCCCAAACTATGGCGATGGTAGAAGATTCTCTGAAAAAAGATTTAGTGACTTTAACGAAGACGGCACAGATCGTATTCCATATTCAAACTTCTATAAACAAATTCCTACAGGTGATCCTGGCATCTATACGTATGAGTACTTTGATGAAAATAGACTATCTAAGAGAAAGAAGTTTATTTCACCTACAAACGTAGCAGGTTATACAGCTACGACTACTACCGCATTGCAAACAGGTAAAATGATATTTGCAAACTATGTTCCACCTGAGTTAACTAGTAGCAGATTTATCTCAAATGGTACTGCAACTCATCTTGGTGGTGGTAAGTACGTATGTGTAGGTAACTTTACTGTATCGCCTGGCGATTGGATTGTTATAGAAGGATTCATTAGTGGTGCTAGACGATATGCTAGTTTCGCTGTAACAGATACTACATCAGATATTGATGAAAATACAGAGTTCTACGTAGACGGTGATGAACACGCATCTTTCTTAAGTGGTGCTTCATTCACTGGTAATCAGTTTGTTCATGTGTATAAAGCACAAGGTTTGATAGGGTTTTTAAAACTAACTTCTACCTCTTCAACACAGTTCACTATGACAAATCTAGAAGGTACTAGATTGAGTGATGCGACAATGACAAACGATGTTCGCACCAATTACATGATGTCAGCATACGGTATCGCTATGGATGGCTCTGGTAATATATCATCTCCAACAAACGCATTTACGCATTATAAGAAAATCGATAAAAATGGTGGAACGCTTACTATCTCTAACATTTATAGCGGACCCGGCGGAGATAGTTATACACCACCTGCATCAGGAACTTGGATAGCATCTGTATATTCTCATACAGGATTACAAGACTTATCTACTGAAGCATCTTGTGGCGGCACATTAGGTCAAGAAGTTGTTAGTTCAAATACTTCATCTGTCACGTTAGTAAGTGTAGACGGTGTTGCTGTAGGTCAATATGCACAGTTTGGTAACACTAGCGGAAACTTAACCTATACTAGTACTTACATTGCAGATGGTGTTCGTGTTCAAAGTATAAGCGGTAATATAGTAACCTTTGATTCAAGCATAACAGCAATTCCTCAAAATGCAACAGTGGTCTTTATTGAACCTGGCAATTGGACTACAAATACAGCAAAAGAATACTGTATTCTTCCTCTTAATACTGCGCCACCGTTTATTGGTACTGATGCTGGGTTAAGAACATCGTCAACATCAATTTCCCCACCTGATGCCGCTAACTTTCCAAACTTTGTTGCAGAAGGTTTAATATTCTCTGAAGCAGAGTTTACAGATGTTGTGTTAAGTAGTGCCACAGTTGCTTCTGGTGGAAACAAGTTAGACCTAACTGCAAATCCGCAGTATAGTAAAACTATTAATATTGGGTACGCAGGTACGACTTATAAGTTCTTAGTTGCTTAAGTCTTTACAAGCATAAAGAGTGTTGTCGATCCGTTATTAATTTTAATAGGAATCTTATGTGACCAATCAGTGATGCCACCAGTGTCGAGTGCGTCAAAAGATGTTGCCCATCCACCTCTGAACTCAGGCTTTGTACCAGATACTATCATCTTACCAATCTGTGCGCTATCCGCAGTTGTTATGAGTGCTGTCTTACCAGATCCACCAGCACTAAAACTATTCTCTGTACCTTCAACCCATGGGTTAGACGTATCACTGAATGCACGTTTAGCAGTTTCGCCTGTTTGAATGTATAGACCAGGTACTGTATCGTCTGTAATTACTTTACCCTGCGTATTTAGAATACGAATATTGCCTTCAAAAACTAAGTTCTTACTGTTAAATATAGAGTCTTCGTAAGTTCTGGGCACACCAGTCTTAGCAAACTCTAATGAAGCGATACTACTGTCTACTTCTGCGTAAACGCCAGCAACATTGAAATCATCGAATAGTGAGATATCACCTTCTTCATCACTCTGTCCAGCAAGAGCCTCATCGACAGATGGTATACGTGTCTCTTTAAGTAGTCTGATATTCAAAAACGTTATAATATCTTTTCTACGTAATCCTTTTAATGCACCAGCAAACCCTGCTGTTTGTGGAACGCCGTTAGAATCTTTTATTCTAAATGTGGTCAACGCATCCGATTCAAATACTTCAAACTCTTTCTGTGCGCTGTCATACCCTAAAGTAGCGCCTACTCTTGCATCACGGTCAGTTGTGTTCTGATATGTTGTGATGATTAACTTAGTCCCATCTGAGTACGGCAAGTATCCAGTACCCGTGATAGTAATAGTACCATTACCTGATACAGAGTATGCAATCGCAGGAATCTCAGAGAAGTTACGTAAGTTATTAGCGAACAGAATCAGATCACCTTCAATACCAGTCTCAATTAAGTTACTAAGTATTCGGCGATCAGATGCGCCATCGTCCGACTCTGCGAAGTTTAACGATAAGTCAAATCCTTGTGCTTCTGCCATTTGTTATACCTTTATCATTAGAGTAGAATGTTCCAACCAAAGCTTCTCAGATTATTTAGAGTTGCTAGGGAGTCTTCGCTTAAATCTGTTTCGCCTACACCAGATGATTGACCTAGTAAATTAACAGTCACACCTCTTCTTGGTCTGAGTTGATAGTTCGCTAACATATCAGAGAGAATACTTTGTACATGAGGTATTTGTAAGTTGTTACCGCTGACATCAAAGTTTCTTATATATCTTGCTGTTGACATACTAGTTGATATATAACCAGTAAAGTTATTATTGTCAAGCTTTAAGTATTGTAATGCAGGACAGTTAGCAAAAGAAGGAATATCACCAGACAAAGAATTACCGTGAGCATAGAACAAATAGCAGTTACTAAGACTTTGTGTTGGCAGACCAAACTGAAAATCATTATTCTCAAGTCTGATATACCTAAAAGAACTATTGCTGAACGTAGGTATCTGTCCAGTAAACCTACACCCCTCTAGTCTTAGATATTGTAGATTAGTACTAAAAGAAAAGTTAGGTATTGTTCCTGTCAAGTTTGTGTTTCTCAGTAACAGGTAATAAAGATTTCGAGCCTGAGTCATATTAGGCAAGAAGCCAGAGATATTTCTATTATCGAAAGCGTAAAATCTATACATGTTAGTCGGTGTAAACACATCACTGTCGCTAACAGTTCCGTCATTTGATGCGCTGTATGCATAGCCTGTAGACCCAGAAGTGTTTCCGAAGAAGTTGTCGCCGTGATTTGACCAATTACCGCCTTGAATATAAACTGTACTTAGGTTAGAAGATCCGTTAAACTCTGAAGTACCTAGTCCACCACTGAAGTTAGTAAATCTTAAATCCAGATATGTTAGTGCAGGCTTGTTTGAAAATTCTCCACCTAAATTACCCGTAACATAACTTCTATAAAAACCTACTGAACTTAGTTTTTCTAAAGCGCCTGTTGTTCCACCAGAGAACTTTCCAGTTATCGATGCCGCATTACCATAAACGTATTGATGGAAATAGCTTGTCAGATTAGTCATATTAGATACATCAATAATTGAAGATCCGCCACCAGTAATACTAATCGATCTCATAGAAGTCTGAGCATTTGGGAATGTCAAAGTTGAAACGTTGTTTCCACCAGAATCTAAGTGCCCATTGAGTCCTGTCCAGCTTAAAGTTAAGTTTTGTATTGAATTACTATTATGAAGAGCATATGGCAACTTATTGGAAGTGTGATAGCTACAATCGTAATTAACAATAGTGGTGACAAAATTGCCGTTGACAAAATTGCCGTTGACATCAGGAAATACAGTTCCGCTTGGTCTTCTGTAATTATATCTGTTATAGTAACCTCTCCAATATAAGTTTTTAAGGCTTGTCAGATACGAAAAGTCTATGCTATCACTTGTCAAGAAGGTTGCTTGAAGATTTAGTGTCTCAAGGTTTGTCATAGATCCTCCAGCACCATCACTGAAGAAATTTTGCAAAGTAGTATTAACACCAGCGGCGTTGGCTGTACCAAAAGTATTAACTCTTAGATTTAAATCTTTTAAGTTAGGTGTTAGAGCGCCATACAAAGCTGGTAGAGTTTCTAATCTATTAAAAGAAAAGTCTAGCGTCTCTACATTAGATAGACTTGCTTGAGGTAAGTCTGTCATGTTTATGCTTGACAGACGTAAGTATTTTACATAGTCTGGGTGAAAGTAAAATTCAATCTTACGTGTAAGTGTACGACCAGCTGGATCACGGAAAGTATAACCAGAGTTCAAACCTACAGAAGATGTACCTGTTGCGGCATCACCAGAATATGTATGTAAGAAATCGTTATGATTGTTTATATTTTCGATACGCCAAACAGGTGCAATTTGCTTATTACCATTATAAGTAACAGGCAACTCATCTACTGTATGATTAAATGATGCGTTACGAAACGTGCCGTAAGCGACAAGAGGAATATCTCTCATCACATAGAAATCTGTATCAGTGCCGTTTACATTAAACGTAACTGTGTCTGTTGCAACTTCCGCAGGGTATCTTTTTGATGCAGGTGGATATGTGGTAGCCAAGCTATCTAACTTAATCTTTCCACCTAAAATCTCTACATCACTGCCGTAAACAATTGGTGTGTTTGCGTCCACTGTACCAGTGCCGACAGATGACCAAGAAGAAATACGTGAAGTTGAAATATCGGCAGAACGTCTTAGATTTCTAGCATAATCATAAAACTTATATTTGATCGCACCTGCTCTTAGTTGATCGTTAACGTCTGCGTTGAACTCCATGTTGAGATCGAAGACACGGTTCGTAAAGTCTAGTCTGTTACCTGTTGTTAGTAGCTGTTCAATTCTACCACCAGAGCGACTAAGTGATCCAAGTTCTTTTTGAGCGTCTAATGTTAGATTAGATACAGTTCTAAACTCTGTACTAGTGATGCCTTCAGCGCCTCTAGAGATACCGTTTATGATATCTAAATCGTCTGGGTTCAACCCAAGATTAATTAACGCTTTATCATCATTGATGATATCGTTTAAAAAGAATCCTGTGTTTAATCCTCTGTAGATAGTAGCCATCTATTGTTCCTTTACAGTCACAGCTAATTCAACATCTCCACCAGCATTACCTGGTCCCACTGCGCTTGCAGAAAGATATATTGCTTTATTATTTAGAAGACCTCTAGTCAATCCTTTTCTGTCTTGTCTAAAGATATTATCTAAATCTACTTTAACTGTTTGATTTGCACCCACAAAGAATGAGTTAATCATAACGCCTGGGCGCAACGGTTGTTGACAAGCAACATCAAACTTAACTGCCGACAGTCTATCTTCTTCATTAAATGATGATGGTAGTAACTGATCAGACTGACCCGATACACCTGATAGCAGTGTTGGGTTTACAGTCGGTGATATACCGCTATTCGGACTATACAGCCAAATCGGAGTCTTTGTGAAATTACCTGCAGGGCTTAATTCTTCAACTACAATGTTATTAATTGTACAGTTATCCATCATAGCAATGTAGGGATACAATGGTAATACATTGAAGTTAACTAGTCGTGTTGTTTCAAATTGTAAACCGGTGAACTTTTCTGTTCCATCAGAATTATAGGATCTAACTTTGAAATCGTCAGTTAGTTTTAGTTGTGCAGATTGAACAGCCGTTACAGTTGATATACCTTTCGCCGCCGCTAGGGTTGCGACATCACCGCCTACATATGCGTGAACACTACCTGCATTTGAGAACGCTATAGATGTATAGTATATACCAAGTGCTTCTCCTTGTACACCAACTTCAACAGCATTTGCTAATGCTCTAGTTACTGATAAACCAGAATCTAATGCGCCTGTATTCCCATCGTCTGGTGTAATATTAGGACCTGTACCTTCGAATGTTATTAAAAAATCACCAGCAAAGTCGCCAGTAGTCTCTTCTACAATAGACCCAGCAACCCTGAAGTCAACAAGAGTTATCTCACCAGTAACGGCTGAAATACCACCTGAGTTATCGCCTTGAGGTCTAGGTAAACGTGGGTCGATAAGAAATTGATCGCCAAATCCTGGCTCCCATTCAGTCAACTCTCTCTTCTTTAGATCCAGTCTAACGCCAGAGTTTGACCATATAGCATTGGGTGTTGAGTTGAAGTCTATTTCTTCTGGTGTAGTTACGCCGTCATCAAACTTAAGTTTATCATTGTCATTTGTATCGAGGAAAGGTTCTTTTTGTGTAACACCTATCATAAAGTCTGCGCTGTGTCTACCATTTAAATCAAGAGGTCTAGGATTTAAAAAATGTATTTTAAATTTAGTAGAGTTGATAGGTACACTTGAAGCCGCAACATCATTAAAGTTTGTAATACGTGCATTGAATACTGTACCAGTCTTTGGTTCGAATATATCACCGTTTGACTTAATTGTTCTATCTTCTATTTCAGAACCAAGTGTAGGTGGACCGAAGCTTCCGCTCTTTCGCTTTAGGTCAGCAACGAATGCTGAACCACCAGCATTATTTGGATTGAATCCAAGATAGCATCCATACACGCCGTCAGCGATTACGTGTGCGCCGTCATCAGTCTGTAAAAATGCAGGTGACACTGTACCAGTACCTACTCCTACACCTGTAGCATAGAACGTAGTTCCATCTGAATCATCAGCCGCACCGATTGATACAAAGTCTGTATCGCCCGCTGATACAATAACGTATGGTCGACCAACGACAATACTTGTTGCGTTTATAGTTGCACCGTTGCCGTCAAATTCAATAGAGTTTCCGTTTACATCAAATTTTAAATCTGCGGTGTATGAAGATGTGGTATCTGTTTGAAGACCAGGCGCAAAGTAATGATGATGCCCATCGGGTGAGCCATTTACTTCTTCAATATCAATGCGTACATCTGCATCTGTTGTAACAGATATTTGATTTGGGTAAGACTTTTTAAAGTTAGTTAAAGCTATTCCATCAGAGTTAGCTATCTTTTCTTTAGGTATAATACCCATGATAGGACTTCGCTTAGTGAATTCCTTTGTATCACCACTAACTGATGTCAGTCTAATAGTTCCTTCATCGCCACCATCAATATAGTAAGACGACCCATACTTGTACAAGTACAGAGGCTGTTCTAGCTGAGATGTCTCTGGTGAATAAATGAAATACTTGAATTTAAAATCTGGATTACGTAGACAAGGTTCACCAAGACCGTTTTCAATAACAAGTGTGTGCATTAGAACCCAACGTGCTTCGCCGTTTCCAGAAGGAACGTAAGCATAGAACTTAGCACCAATAGCACCGTACCAAGAGAATTCGATTTTGTACATCGTCACTTCTTCGTAAGTCAAAGTGTATCCACTTGGACCAGTTCCGTCTAGTCTATCGCCATTCCAGTTTTCTCTTTCTATAGCGAGTTCGTAGTGTGTGCCAGTTTTTCCGTTACGCTCTGGTTGAACAATCTCATCATTCTTTAATCGTACAGGAAAGACTAGTTCTTCTGCCTCAATAGCTTCTTCGACATCTGCATAACCCATACGTAATGCTTGAGTGTGATTGAACTGTGTTGCGTTGCCTGGGCTTTCAAATAGCGAGATAACTGATCTACGCACAATGTTTAATTTAGTACCACGAACCTGAATCATATATTCATCAGTGTCGTTTGATGTGCCGAATTCAATAATGTTATCTTCTGATCTTAAGTCTGTTTTTAATCGAACACCATACGTAAAGCCCGATACTCGACCAGGCTGATATCTAAATGATCGTTGACTTTCGAGTACACCAAATCGTTCTGTACGAGAGCCACCGCCTGCTACTGTTAGTTCTTGTGTAAACTTTCTGAATGATTGCACAAGGCTACTAGCACCAAAAGGTACTGCCTGACCAGCGACTTGCGGAAACATTGCAGTATTTCCGTCTTTAATTCTTTGCCAAAATGCAGTCCATCTTTCGATCTGATCGAATGAATCTTGAGGATCATCTCCATAGTCAACATCGTATGCGGCGGCTGTATCTCCTGATACATTCGTCATCTGTGCTGGATCTGTCTCAGTACTATACGTTGATGATATCTCACGATTTTCAACAGTGTCGGCAGTGACGCCGTTTAGAATTTTTATGTTTTCATCTAAAAAGTTTCTCTCTGCAAATAGAGGATATTGTACTTTGTATAGATCATATAGATATTTACCAAAAGCAACAAAACTCATGTACTCTCTAAATTCTGAAGTTGCTGGGTTGCCACCACTTGGTCCACCAGGAAAGTTATACTGCGAAGGATATGAATATAGATACAACCCTTGTTCTTCAGAAGCTTCTTCAAATCTTGGTGCGCTTCTACGACCAAAAATAGGGTTCTCTTTTCTGTACCATTGACTTGGTGTACTAGAAGGATTGAATGTATAATAGTTCCAGTTGTCTTCGTCTAACCCATACACAGCAACGTCTGAGAAGAGCGATAACTGCTCTTCAGCACGTGGTATGCCTAACAGTGATGATGATACTTCAGATTCACCAGGAAACTGTTCTTCTACTGGGACTGTCTCAGATTTTGGAAAACGTTTAAGTGCTTTATATGCAACGAAACCATTTCCTGTTGGATTTTTAAAATTCGGTGTAATTGATACCGTATTATTGGTAGTATCAATACCAGTAATCTCGTAAAAATAACCTTGCGGCTCATATACATTACTAGGGTCTGCTGGTGCTACTACGTTTTGATCTATAGGATTATCTAGTGTCGGATAGTAGTTTACAGAGTTAGGTATAAAAATATACTTAATATTAAGCAATGCTTGATTTACAGTCTTACCCGAAGACCATGCGGTTCCGCCTAATTCAGTAACGAATGTTATAAAAGTATCACCATTGACAGCTTTGAATGTACCGTCAATCGTATTAACTACACTCTGCCCACCAGTAGCGGTATCTTCATATTCACTAAGAACTTCGAAATAAGGCGCTGGTGCCGCACTGTTGTTTACGTGGCTTGATAAAGACTGTTCCGCTTGAGTAAAAATACCCAACACCGCATCCTCTGCTGTTCGTAGAGGATTGCCTGCGGCGTCTATTAAGTCTGCACCAAATATATCTTTAAGTTGAGGATACTGTTTGGTAACGGGTGATGGGACTTTATCAAATCCAATCTTTATCTGTTTTGCCATGACTTACTGTTCTTCCCATGTTACACCTAAGCTTATATTGTCTTCAGCACTCCCAGAAGCAGTATCAGAATCCACTGCAAAGTAAAGTGTGTCAGCAACGTCGGTTAATGGAAATGACAGATAGTCTTTATTATAATCGAAGAATGCCGCCAGATCCAATTGTTCTGTACCTTGTTGTAGATACAGTGTAGCAATATTTATACCTGTTCCAGGGATAGGTACTGCGGTATTGTAAGCGATAATAATAGAACTTAGACCTTCTGTCTCAGTAGTAAGTCTTGTGTCTTGATACGTAGAGCCATCAGAGTCGTAACGACCATCTGCTAAGAACTCACTCGCAAGAAGCGTAATAACACCATTAAACGTTTGAAGTACTTCAAAGTAATAGTTGTCGGAATCTTTATACAATCTACCAAAAGGTGTGATGTCTGTGATACCATCTAACTTCGCTTTGAACCATCCAAAGATGCTTTCTCCATTTTGCAGATATACACCGCCGCCTTCAGTTGGCGCTGTGTCTGGTGGAGTCGCTGGGTTCAACGATGTTGTTGAAAGCGGAAAGTTCTGTGAAGTAATCGTATGCTGTGCCGCTAGAGTAAATGTCTTACTCGCTACGTCTACATCAGTTTGGAATGTAGGAGTCTTTCTCATGCGCAGTCGAACTGGATTATCCCCTAAGTTAGCAGAAGATAGCTTAGTTGGATAAACCTGTACACGATTACGTACAGAGTTGGATTCTACTGTTGATAGAATGTTCTGCTTCGTCTCTAGACCATATACATTGTTTGCACGATCAGGTAGCAATTTAATAGTATTAACTGCACCTGGTTGCGGCGTACCTGATAACTCTAACTTACCAGTTGCTATATCGACCCACTTCACGTAGATGCCTTGATCTCGCTTATCAGAAGTTTTAATTGATGCGCCCATAAAGAATGTTGGATCTACAGTTGTAGTTTCGTTAGGAAGAACTACTGGATTAGCGCCAGAATCTCCGCCCATTGATGTAGCATTAATTATAATAGTATTATCAGAAGATTGATATCCTGCTGAAGAACCACTATTCGTAACTGCCCACTGCTTACCGTATGCTGGTACAACATCATCGTTGTTGTGTGAGTACAGTCTTACTGTACCTCTATCGCCACCATCGATGTAGTATGAAGCACCGTACTTAATGATACCGTGTGATGCGTTTCCGTATCCAGTATCAGCAAGAACTTGCGCCGACGAACCTAATGCTGATGCACCTGGCTCTTCACCGTCACCTCTAGTAAGATAATCACCACCGCCATAAACGTTATATGTGATAGGTAATGTAGCGTTACCAAGAGATGCAATCTTCAACTGATTTGATGCTCTCAAGTGATGTACACGAACCCATCGTGCTTCACCGTTATCTACTGGTACATATGCTAAGAACAATGCACCAACAGCACCGTACCAAGAGAATTCAATCTTAAGCATGGTAACTTTAGTAAAGTCGAAGTTGTATAGTGATACACTTGGCTCACCGTCATTGTACAGTTCACCAGGTCGTGTTCTAGAACCACCTTGTCCTGTTGCAACGTCTGAGTAAACCATTGAGAATGCGTTGTCTGCACTACCGTTTCTACCATCTAGCTTATCGTGTGAGAAGCGAGTTCTTGGTACACGATACTCGTATACTCCGTAGAATTCGGGCTTGACATTGTTCTTAATCCAGTTAATATATTCTGGAACAAAGTTAACTTTATCAACTTGAGTTCTAGTCTGTGTAGCAAAAGCAGTGTCGCCTTGACCTGCGATTGGAACTGTGTTAATATAACCAACTCGTGGTTGTGAACTAGTAGATGATAAGTTCTGATCAATCTGATATTGATATGGGAACATCATGCCTTTAGGTAAAGTATCGCTTGCGATTGCACGTGCGTTGCCATACGGATCGTTGTTACTTACATAGTAATCAGGATCATATTCCTCAGGGAAGATGAATGGGTTAACGAGAATGAATTTTTCAACAGCATTAGATGCTGGATTCACTGCTGTTCCCGAACCATCAATCAAAGTAAATACATTACTCTTTGGTCCAATAACAGAATCAACTTGATAAATCGTACCATTTACAAGACCACCGTTATTAGTTCCTACGAACTTAACATGTTGACCGTATGTGACTACACCTTTTCCTGGTGCGAGTTCGTAACTCAATGGTGGTCGTAGAGTCGAGTTGATGTTTGCGGCGTCTGCGTTTGTAGCTACGAGTTTAGCAGTAATTGATTCTTGCTCTTTTAATAGATTGCTATCATATACACCACCATGTACCATAAGAAGACCATCACGCTGAGTAACTAAGTTGCCTGCGTATCCTCTTGGTCCGATTGTAGGGCTTAGAACGTCTTCAACGTCAAAGTTAGCAATAACTCTATTTGACAATGTTCCTTGCTTAACATACTGTGATGATGCAGATCCGAAACCAAACTTAGTTGATAGATCGTGTTGTATGATTTGCTTTAGATGATCATGTCTTGCTTTCTCTGAAGCCGCCTGAGATGCAATCGCTAGACCATCACCTCTTTGATACATAGACATGTTATACTTTGTCTCTGCATCTCCACCACCTGCGATATCGTTTTTAAATCCATCAATGATGTAGCCAACGTCTCTTTGACACTTGTTTTTAACTTCACGTAAAGTAAAGTCTCTACCATCTTTTGTGTAAATTACAGCGTCTTCGTCTGTAGTGACTGTACCACCAATAGTTTGATATGCGGCTAAACCGTTATCACTTGCATAAGGAGTTGTGCCTTTGTTATATGCAGACACATAGTATGACCAGAACGGAGTCTTTGTATCATATACTGTATCAACTAGTCCACGTGATCCTAATGAAATACCAGATGGCGTTCCGCTAGTTGAGAATGTAAACTGTTGTGAAATAACGCTTCTAATAGCGTCACCACTTCGTGAGCCAGTTGTGCCTCCACCAGAAAATGCGGCGATTACTGTATCTAAGATTGTATTAATTTTTGCAACAGCGGCAGATGATAGACCATATGTGCTTACACCATGATCTGTAAATAGTGTTTTGAGAATTGTATAGAAGTTTACTTCAAATGGTTGATTCTGATAACTTGCAGTTATATTAGTATTGTTTGATTGAACGTTTAATCCGTTCTCAAAGTTAGTTAGATTGAATTTTGTGTGTGCGTCTCCACCCCACTCTAAATCTTTACTGATGAAAGTGAACCAGTAGCCTAAATCTCTTCTGCACTTGTCTCTAACACTTGCTTCTGTGTTTGAATTAGTTCCTAGCAATGCGTTGTACATTCTAGCATGTGCTTGATAGTATGTGTCGAGATTACCGTCAGTTCCATAGTCAGCAAATACGTCTGCTTCTAACTCTGCTTCGATTGCAAAAAAGCTGTCTGCAAGTATCTGTCTGTCTCTAGGAAATAGGTCACCTGCTAGATAGTCTAGTGTTGCTGGTGCTTTACCAACAATACGATAATCGTCTAGCTGAGAATATTGAATTGTATCATTAACAGTTGTGTTGTCACCACGTAGTGATGTGCCTGCTGTACCAAAAGTAGATACTGGTGCTTTTAGTAGAGACTGTGTTCTACGAACAACTGCGAAGTTATCATCTTGACCGTCTTGTCTGTTCTCCCAGTAATAACCATCGTAGTTGTCGTAAATACCAAACTTACGAACAGATGGATTTTGAGCCCAAGGTCCAAGTGACGTTGTTGTTTTGATACCAAATGTAGCGGCGGATACTCGACCAGGCTGATATCTAAAGAAACGTTTTGACGTTAGAACTGCATTCTGATTACGACCTGCTGTTACAAGTGCGCCTGCTTCGTTAGGAAGGTGTTTAATACCTCTAGCGAAGTTTCCAGTATCGACATATGCCGCTGGTGAACTTGACCACTCGCTTGGGTTAACATCATATGTGTTAACGTCTGCGAATATGCCAAGTGCAACTTCAGCACGTGGAATACCGAGTAGCGAAAGTGCTACTTCTGATTGAACTTTATTTTGCTCTTCAACAGGAACGGGCGACTGATCCGAAGCGAGTACGACAGGTATCGATCTAGCCGCTGGCTGTTGACCTGGACTCACTGGTGTAGTTCGACCTACGTTTACTACTGAGGAGTTGTTGTTTATATTATTAGCTATACTAGGCATATCTTAGAGTATCCTTCCTTGTGCCAACACAAATTTGTCAATTATATTTATATAGCCGCCATCACCGATTCTAAATCCTGTGGTGCCTGGGAAGTTAATTTTAACATAATTGTATGTATCATCTCCGTCAACAAAGGTATTACTTACGTATGTGACATCTCCGATTCCGCTGGATGTGTTGCCAACTGGTTGGAAGCCGTCGTGTTGAGGTGCCATCTTCACTTTAGATCCTATTGATAGGAACTTCATGTTATATACTTTGAGGGCGTAGTTTGCGCCAGATACTTCTTCTGTAGATCCAGAGACATCTACGACTCCTGTATCATACACTAGATTAACACCTGAGCCTGTAGTTGAAGCTGGGTCACGTACACCAGAGAATGCGGCGTCTGCCACTGAAGACGGTGGTATTACACCTGCTCGTACTTCATGCTCATAGCTTACTGAGTAACCAACGCCTACATGTTCTGGATTTGCATTTCCTACGGTATTTTCATCAACGTAACCTAGTTCAGAACTATTGCGCAAATACTTAACAGTTAAGTCACCGTTAAGCTCATGAAGTCTTATGATGTCTGCGGCATTGATGTTAAACTGATACTTACCTTCAGTCAGTAGTAATCCACCAACAGGGCTTAGTACAGGTTTATCAACAGGGTTTCCACTGTCTGACCCAGAAGTCTTTGTTGGGAAGTCCCAGAAATATTCTTCACCGCTATTCGTGTCTTTAGCGATAAGGAATGTGTCAAATACTACATTACGGATACCACCGATACCGTTATCATCTTGACCATCTGTTTGAGTTAGATCATAAGCCACACCATTTTCTTGATAGACATAAATTGGTGATGCTACATCTTGCGATCCCCCACCTATAATATATCCGTCTTTAGTGTAAAGACTAATTGAATCGTATTCTGAGTTTAGAATGTCTGGTGTAGGTAAGAATTCATCTGCTGGTCCAATCAGAACATTTGGAGAAGATAGAATAAACTTCGATCCATAAATGAACAAACCAGAGCCAACATTTTCAATAATGTTATTTGTAATAACGCCTCTATCTGTTACCGAGACATCGATGTAGTCAGTAAAGTTTTTAATCGTGTTAGATGTGATGATAGTATTTTCACCAGTATCAGCAACAAGAGGACTGTAGTCATACCTATCAGTGTTACCGCTGTTTCGAATTTCCCCATTTGTAAATCTGAACTCTTTTGAGTCTGTTGCATAAATACCGCCACCGATGACATTTGTAATTCGTACTTTATCGAATAGTGGTGCGACTGCACCTCTTCCGAAGTTTACTGCATAGTTAGCTGTAGAGTTGCCGTTTGCTGTAGCGTCTGCAACCAAGAATTGGTTAGAAGCATCGCCGTCAATATCAACACCAGATAATGTGATGTTTGTAGCATTAGTTGAAGATGCTGATGCAATCATTGTTGTAGTTGGAGTTGATCCTCCGCCTGACCAAGGTAATTTCTTTAGCTTAGTAATGAAAGGCGTACCGTTGATACCAAAGTTATCTGGCACGTTGATACTACTCATAATATAAGTTTTAGCATTTAAGTCAATAGCTTTTCTACCAACGTTTGAGTTTGCAGTAATTGCATCTTGAATATTTGCAGTGTCGTTATGGCAAATGTCTACTTCTCTACTAGAGTTTACCCAAAGATAAGAACCAACGTCACCTAATGTAAGATCGATGTGAGTAGTAGTAACACTCTTATCTCTGATATATGTGTCAACCCACCCTCTTAAAGGCGCATTAGGCGCAGTCAGTGGAAAGTGAATCACTTTTGTATATTGGTTTGTATTTCTGTCTCTACTTTGATCACTTTCACCAGGTGCGTTTGCATCATCATCGTGCCAAGGTTGGAAATCTAGATTATAATAATCGTTCCAACCATTGTTCTCACTAATGTCTTTGTAACCCAGAACTGCGACCAGATGATGATCTGTCTGTGTTGGTAGCATTCTGTAGATAGCTACAGATGTACCAGCAGTTGGTGTCTGACCTAAAGATAGTTTGATAAATTTATCTGGTGCGAACTTATTTCCTACAAAGCTTGATAGTAAGTGATCATTAGTTTCACCCGCTTCAATTTCGATACCAACAGTAACAGCATCTAGTGATTGTGCAATCTCACCAGTGATATCATTAAATTCTGCAATCTTATATGAGAATGTAGCAAGTGTTCCAGTTGTAGTAAGTCCTTGCGCTGTCAGTGAGAAAGAAGATACTTGTCTTTCAGCGGCTTGAATAGTAGAGGAGTCTTGTAAACTCGCACCGTAAATTCTAAGTCTCTGACCTATATTATAATTACCACTTAATCCGATATCACCGATTCTAACAATGTTTGATTGTTCTTGTTGTACAGTGTCGCCTTCAACTTCTATGAATAAACCAGGTGTTCCAGAAAGACTATCTGAAGTATTACCTTGATCGAATGTTGCAGTGTAGCGAGAAAGTTCTGTTGGAAATCTTTCTGTAATTCTAGCATCTGCACGGGCATCTGTAAAGTATAAATTGGTACCTTCACCTAAATCAGTTGTTGTTATGATACGTGCATTAGTACCAGCGACAGTGTTTTGGTAAATAATTCTTGGGGTACCATTATTAGCATCCCATCTCATAAATCCCGTATCGTTATCTAAGTCAGATAACTTTAACTTATCTTGAGTAGCTAGTGGATCAAAGAATGCTGGTCTGTTTAGCTGATTATTCCAGTCTAGGAAATAGTCACCCGCACGATACGCAAGATTGTACCATAGTTTCGTAGCACTTAGATTGTTAGGCGTGTTAAGCCCATTATCATGTGCGTTTAAAACATTAACAAGGGTTTGACCTCTAGCTGTTAACGAAGCTTCACTTAAAATGTTTAGCTGAATGTTGTTCCATGTGATGTGTTTAGTTGTACCTAAATCACTATCACGCAAGACAAACAGATCACCATTTGCTGGTGTCGTTAACTCGGATAGGTCGATAAACTTTACTGCCATTTCTTTGCCTTTATAGGTTAATCTTTATCTTATTTATTAACAATCGTTGCAAGAGCATTTTTTGTTTTTTAATTCTTCAACTTCAGCCTTTAATTCTTTAATGGCTTCGATAAGTAGTGGAACAATTCCATCATATCTTACTGCTAAACTATCGTCAACATCATACACTACTTCTGGCAGAACTGCTTGCATCTCTTGCGCAATGACACCTGAAATTCTTGTATCTGGTTTTGTTTTATAGTTGAAAGTGTATCCGTTTATAGAATCCACTTTGTCTAGTGCGTTATCAATCGTCTCAATGTTTTCTTTTAGATTTATATCGGAGAAATTATGAAACGCTGTAATGTCATCTTCTGATCGAATAGGTCCTTTAACATCTAGTCTACATGCTCCGCCTGCGACAACATCTTCGATCTCAACAGCACCGTAGAATATATGTTCATTTTTTTTATGTATTGCAGAATTGACACCATCTGCATAGATATTCATCTGACCTACGTTTGCAGGTGCTGAACCTTGTAGATAGGTATTCCCTGCCGTACCTGTACCACCAGAAAGTTTACACTGTGTTACAGTCAAATTAGCAAATGTGGGATCAGATGTTGTTGTAATCTGTTGAATAAGCGATATTTCACCAGTCGCTGTATCAATGCTGATACTTGCATCTGTATCTGAAAATGCGCCACGAATGTTAGCAGTCGTAGCATATAGATTACCACTGCCTTCCAAAAGATCATCTGTGCTAAAATTAGATATATCTGAAACTGTTCCTGTTACGTCACCAGTTACGTCACCAGTGAATGTAGCGTCTGACCCGTCAGTGCCATTTTGTAAAACGATTGTGCCATCATCAGCTTTAACATCACCAATCAGATCGGCTGTTAGTCCGTTAGGAAAGGCACCAGAAGTCGGAAGGATTCCTGCGTCAAGTGTTAGACCTGTGGCACTAATAACATTAGTACTCTCGTTAATCGTAAGTGCTTTCGAACCATCTGCATTTGTAAGACTGAACATGTTTGCATGATCTGCGGTAAGCTTCCAACTATCTGCTTCGTTGCTATCAGCGAATGTAATCGTACTGTTACCAGAACCATCGTTACCGACAGTAAGTTCACCATCAACATACGAATCACCTTCAAGTCTAGTGTCACCATTAATAGTAACGAGATTGAAGCCTATCGCAGTATTGTACGGATTGATTACATCTGACGCAACGTTTGCTGTTGCAGTTATATCGCCGTTAATCCAAAGCGAAGCATTGGGGTTATCAGTGATCGTTCCACCTAGACTAGCAGTATCAGCAACAGCGGAGATAAGTTCGTTCGTTCGGTCTTTCCAAACTCCGAATGTGTTAGTATTAACAATGGGTGTTAAAGTTACGCTCATAGCTGTTCTTCTCTTTTACAAATATGTAGAGTTTTCTCTAGGTGAATAAAGGCTTCTTCAAGTCTATTTATTCTTTGCTCTAAGCCGTCTATATGCTTTTCACGCTCCCGCCTTTTTTTGGCTGCCTGATAAGCTTTTAGATCAGCGTTTACGATACCTTTATCTTTTCTTACATATGTCTGTGTCATGTTAGTGCAATCGCTCTATAGTCGTTTACGTGAGCAAAGATGTGTACATCTGGAGTAATAGATAGTCCTTGTGCAGTAATCTCACCACTTGTTGCGTGTCTCATAATAATTCTAATTTGGAAAGAAGAGTATTCAGTAGTGTATGTGTCTTCATCTAAATCGTATTCGAACTCACGGTAGTCTGTAATAGTAGACGCATTTGAGTATAGATTTAAACTATCAGCGCCTTGATCTAATGATATCCATCCGCTGTCAGAGTCCATATCTTGAGGATATGTAAACTTGCCTTGAACATCAATCATAGTTCCTGGCGGTCTGTAAGCAGATAGAATAACTTTCAGTCCAGCGGCATCAATACCTTCTTCTAGCAATACCTTTTTAGATACGTAAGAAGATGAGTTAGCGCCGACATCAGCAATCTTATATTGATAAGCATTTACTATAGAAAGATCATCATCAATAATAGGAGATGCTGTCGTGTATCCACTATTTCCAAGACCAACTTTTACAACAAACTCTTGTTCAGTAACTAGATTGTTTGAAGGATCTACTATGTTAGAAGTAGAGTTAATCTTTCTTACACCGTTTGTTAAGTACGTTGCATCATTACTTGGTATAGCACGATACGTACCCTCGCTATCATCATTTTTAAGTTTAAACGATGTGAATGTTTTAGAAGTATTACTCTGATAGATCACTGGTTGGAAGTAAGACATTGGAATATCGTCTACGCTTACAACTGTTGCGCTACCAGTACCTTCTGTGCCGTAAATAACATCACTCGCTTGGAAGAACTTAGTCTCTGAAGCAGATGATTCTTTTAGGTGTAAAGTGTTTGGATTACGTCTATCCCAGTGTGAGACTTTACCACCAACAGCTAATTGAATAGAAGCCAATGCAGTTGAAGCAGGATCTAAGAATGCTGATGGAGGTATATCAAGAACAATCACAGTACTAGAAGATGTCGCTGTTAAGTTAAGAACTTTTGCCAAGTGCTTATGAGTGCCCTGAGTGATCAGAACATAATCTCCCTGAGAGAAGTTAACTGTAGTTTGCGGTATCGTAATAGTTTGTGCTGTTTGGATATCATCAGTGTACCCTGTCGGCGATGCTACAGCACCAGCTAACAAGTTAAACGGGGTCCAAGTCACAGGATATGTAACACTACTCTTCGTAGTATAAACTAATTCGTCAATAGAGAACGTATTAGCTAATCCAGATAGCGATAAGAATTCCATTTTCTTAGGAACAAAGTCTACTGATCCAGATGATCCGCTGAACTCAAGTCTGTTTAGCTTGAACTTAACATCTTCATCTTGATAAGACTTCCATGCTTTGTTGTTTGTTGAAGTGAAGAGTACGCCGTCGCCCCAATCGTGTGTTACAGATAGACCAGTTTGCAAGTCTGTTCCACCTACTTTAGATGTAAAGACTAAGTAGTTTGGATCTAATGCGTCAGGTGCTACAACAAGTGCATATTCTTTTTCAACGTTTAATCTTAAAGGGTTAGCGAATACAACGTTAGTCGCAACTGAAGCATCGTCTGATAGATTAACTTCACTTGGCTTCAGATGCTTCTTACCAAATGGTAGAACCGCTTCTGCTGGATACCCGTTGATAACTTCACGCATTTCAATAGTGACACCGTTTACTGTGACATCTGCCATGCTACTTTGACCATCGGCTCTTGCTTTGAAGAATAGATCGACATCTCGTATAAAGACTGTTGATGCTCCTCTAGCCATGCCACGCTTCACAAAGAACGTCTGTGAGAGCGGGTCACGGTTATGGACTAGTAATCCATCGGCAAAATATGTATTGTTACCGTCTAAGATAAAGTTAAAGACTTGTTGCTCTTCTTCATCTTTATGCCATTCAATAGTTTCAACTGTTACGTAATCGCCTTGCTCTGTAAGAATCTTATCGCCTACTTGCAAGTCACCCACCATGATTGATTCAAGATGTGGATAAGCAATTATTGTATCGCTCATGCGTGGAGCTTTCCAACCATCTTGAGTAAAGACTGGATGCTCTGGTGTACAGAAAGGTCCGCTTTCATTGATACCTACTAGATCACGACCATTTAGTGGTGGGTGATCAAATTCAAGTACAGTGTTGATTGAGCCGTCTTGACCGATAAGCTGTTCACCAATATCAACTTCTTCAATCTTTTTCTTCTCGCCATTTGCTAAAGAAACGATTGTGCCTGCCACGAAACATGATGGATTGCCACCTTCTTCACGCTCAGGTGGAGGTGGTGGTGGAGGATTAGGTACAAAACGTGATGTCGTGTTGTGAGTTGTAGTAACATTTTCGTCAACATCAAATGATGGTGTTCTAGTTGTTGTTGTTAACTCAGTTTTACCTACATCAAAGTTATAGCCTCTATACGCACCTTTTGAGCGTGACGTGCCGCCAGAAGTTATGCTTGAGTATTGGTCTACGTCTGCAACTCTAACTTCATGTTCGCCAACATAATATGTGCTTTCTGGTATTAGGAATACTGCGGCTAATGTACCAGATGCGTCTGTTCTGATGTCATCGGTATATGCGCCTACTGGATATACTTGTCTTGCTGTTACAGAATTAACTGAAGAATCCTCAATCAAAGCACCAGGTCGTACACGACTATCCACGTTTTCTTCATCAAAGAACAAATGGTGAATCGTATTAGCCCTTAGACCAGTTACATAAATGCTCACTAAGCGTCTTTGCAAGTAAGGTCTAAAGTTAATATCTGTTACGAACTCACCTACTGATGCAGTTGTCTCTGTAACATCGCTCACAAGAGCATTAGTTACAGTCGTAGTAGTTGATGTTGTCGTAATAGTTCGTCCACCATTTCCATTAGTAGTAGACGTGGTAGGCCTAGTTGTAGAAGTATTTGAACGAGTTAAAGGTACAAACTCTTGTAAGTTATCTACTAAATCTAGAATTGGTGTTGCGATATCAATGTCAATATTTACCGCTGGGTTATTAATCACATCATAACCAGAATCGAATTCTGGATAGAGTTGCATCTTACCTTTATAGTTGTAAAAGTTTGATACTGCATTACGATAGTCTGTAGCAAACTTCTGATCGATTAGTTTTACTTTGTTACCATCATCAGAAAGAATCGAAATATCAGAATAGTTGGTAACACCAGACATATTGCTTACTTCTAAATCAATAGGGAATTGCTGTATCGAAGGTGTAGCAATACGATAGCTTTGATCAATACTTGCTCTGAAGTCTGTATCAATCATATCTGCGACTAGTAAAGACTTGAAGTTATCTACGAGAATACCATTCTTAAATCTATTCAGACCGTCTGTACCCGTGATTGTTAAACTTTCTGCTTCGGCTTCTAGCAATGATATCGAAACTGCTTCTGTGAGTCTATCGACTTTTTTATCAATTTGCTCAATATCACGCATTGTATAATTGTGAGTTGAGTGAGACTTAAGCCTCATTGCATTATCGCCAGTAATTGCAGTCGGTACTCCTGGAATGTATATTTCACCCAGAGTAAACACATCTGTTAAATTAGGTAGCTGTGGATTTTCAGATCCATTGCCCTTAACGATTTCGAACTCACCTAAATCAGATATTGCTACCGCATCAAATCTAGGTAAATAGTATTCGAAGTCTGCGATAATTGTGCCGCCATCAGAGATTGGAATAAAATCACTGAAGTTCAATGCTGTTCTGTTACCAACGTTTTCTGCACCCTGTGGTGAGATAGCGTATGAGCCTTGAAAACCAGCGTATGGTCTAAAGTCGATAGATGCTAGTGGATTGTATGCTCTACCTTCATTAGACGAATAGTTTCTAATCAGATTGTCATCTACGTTTGCATAACTGCTTGCATCAAGATAGCCATTGACTACGTTTGATATTCTTCGGAATACAATCATTTTAACTAGTAGAATGTCACTAGCTTGAATTGCAGTCGCCGCTGGCTTAAGTGACATACTAGACTTATCATAGAATCCGTCTTTCTGTCCATTGTTTAATGCAAATCTACCAGTCACATCTTCTGTGCCTGTGCCATCACTAGCTTGATTTATAACTTGCTCAATTTTAACAACGTTAGGAAGACCCAAGTTAGCAAAGCCATTTGATACAGTAGTTTTAACATA
>ERZ1047472.797-NODE-797-length-26862-cov-20.139590_pt1 | contig 26862 bp, 28 predicted proteins | sample MGYA00383095_ERZ1047472 | MGnify/ENA primary metagenome ERZ1047472 (study PRJEB29581, sample SAMEA5548365) | metagenome | biome: marine; feature: coastal; material: water | depth 1 m | study: Short-term variability in the microbial, nano- and picoplankton... | reverse complement strand
AGAGGGCTTCAATACCGGGGCGAGCGCGGCCTGATCGGATACGCGCCAAGCCCGCCGCCACTAGGATTCGGTTATTGCGGTCCAGCGGCACCACATCGGCTACGGTGCCCAGCGCCACTAAATCTAATGCGTCACCCAAATTGGGCATCTCGAGTCCTTGTGCCGTAAACCAGTCTCGTTTTTTCAGCTCTGCTCGCAAGGCACTCAGGACGTAAAAAATGACGCCGACACCGGCTAATGATTTACTCGGGAAGCGACAACCTGGTTGATTGGGATTCACGATGACATCTGCAGTCGGCAGCGTCTCGGCGGGCAAGTGATGGTCCGTCACCAGTACACTCATCCCCAACGCCTGAGCCGCCGACACCCCCTCAATGCTCGAGATGCCGTTGTCTACCGTGACAATCAGATCGGGCATCTGCGCCGCAGCCAACTCAACAATCTCTGGGGTCAGTCCGTAACCGAACTCAAACCGGTTGGGCACCAAGTAGGCGACCTCTTTTAGACCCATCTGACGCAGCACCGAGACAGCCATGGCACAACTGGTGGCTCCGTCAGCATCAAAATCACCGACCACCAAAACGCGAGCCTCCCCCTCCATGGCGTCAGCCAATAGCTCGGCCGCTTCGCCGATCCCTTTTAGCGTGGCGGGGGGCAACAACTGGTCCAGTGTGAGCGTTAAGTCAGCGGGATCGCTAATACCGCGACCGGCGTAAATTTTTTTGAGTACCTCAGGCAGTGCAGTGCGCTGAAGCGTTGAACTGATATCGGCTGAACGCCGACGGATGGCCGGTGTCGTCAGACGCGACACTGTGCCGCCATGAACGCATGGATGGCCTCTAGGTCATTATCGAGCACCTGAAAATGCTCCTCTTTTTCGAACAAGTCCGCCAAGTGTCCGGGCAATACGGGCACTTGACCTGTTTCTGCTTTGGCGACGGCCGCGGGGAATTTAGCAGGATGCGCAGTGGATAATGTGACCATCGGCCCGTCGGCTTTGTCAGCGCACAACCGCGCAGCGCGGGTACCAATCGCCGTATGCGGGTCGATCAATTGACCGGTTCGCTCCCAAATAAAGCGAATTTCCTCGCAGGTCTCTTCATCGTCAATGCGAGCGCTGCTAAATAGCGCCTGAGCCTTGCTCAGTGCCTCGTCGCTCAGCGTGATATGACCCTTCGCAAAATCACGCATCAACTGCGCGACCTGATCAGCATCTCGGTCATAGAGATCGAACAACAATCGTTCAAAATTAGAAGACACCGAAATATCCATGCTGGGCGACAACGACGCTTCGATCGCTTGGCGTTCATACGTTCCGGTCGTGAGCATGCGATGCAGCACGTCATTGCGATTGGTGGCAATCACAAGATTATTAATCGGGAGACCCATGCGATGCGCCAGATACCCCGCATAGATGTCGCCGAAATTACCGGTCGGAACAGAAAAATTAACGGCTCGCTCCGGTCCACCAACGGCAAACGCAGCATAAAAATAATAGACAATTTGCGCCATGATGCGCGCCCAATTGATCGAGTTCACGGCGACCAACGAGCGCCCATCCGGCAAGAATTGGTCGGCCACAAAACTGGCTTTTACCAGAGCCTGACAGTCATCAAAATTGCCTTTAATGGCTAAATTATTCACGTTGTGAGCCTGTACCGTAGTCATCTGCCGGCGCTGCACATCCGACACTCTACCCTCGGGGTACAGGATAAAAATATCCACATTGTCACAATGGCGACAGCCCTCGATAGCGGCGCTGCCCGTGTCACCAGACGTCGCCCCCATGATCACCACCCGCTCTCCGCGCCGCGCCAACACATGACTCAATAACCGCCCTAACAGTTGCAGTGCGAAATCTTTAAACGCCAGTGTCGGCCCGTGAAAAAGTTCAAGCAACCACTGATCTTGATCAAGCTGCAAGAGCGGCGCCACCGCCTGATGACGGAAATCTCGGTAGGATTCTGTTGCGAGTCTCGACAACGTTTGACGATCGATGCTGCCCTCCACAAAGGGCGCAATAATCGTTGTCGCCAGCTCGGGATAGGACAGATTGCGCATGGCGGCAAGGTCTGACGGCGTGAAGCTGGGTAGCGACTCCGGCACATAAAGCCCACCGTCGCGTGCAAGCCCGGCAAGTAAAGCCCCCTCAAAATCGAGCGCGGGTGCTTGACCGCGGGTGCTGAGATATCGAATGCTCATTGCCAGCTCCCCATCCTACTCAAATTGCTCACTGATCAAAGGCTTCTACTCGAAGCAGCGTAAAGTCTGTCTCTACCTCGGTAAGCGCCGTAATTTCCTGCATCACTGCCGTCATTACGGACGCTGAAGCGACATGGGTCAACAGAACAATTGAGACCGTGGCTTGATCCTCTTGGGGTGGATTCTGAAGCAACGACTCAATGCTCACGTCGTGATTTGCCAGTACCTGAGTGACATCAGACATGACCCCGGCACAATCGCTCGCGGCCAATCGCACATACCACTCGCTCTCGATATCATCCGCAGGCACCATCGTTTGTGATTTTAATTGGCCCATCGGCACACCCAGCGCCGGCCCACTCCCCGCAGCAGTCCTCGCAATGTCGGCAAGATCAGCGCAGACCGCGGACGCGGTAGCAGCGCCACCCGCACCCGGACCCACCAATACCAACTCGCCGACCGCATCGCCTTTGATCATGATTGCATTGAGCACGCCATCAACGTTAGCCAACTGTTTTTGCTCGGGAATCAGTGTGGGATGCACTCGCATCTCGACACGATCCCCCTGTCGCCGCGCAATGCCCAGATGCTTCACGCGATAGCCCATCGAAGCGGCAAATTCGAGATCTTCAGGCGTGATCGATTGAATACCCTGCTTAACGGGCGCTGCAACATCAAGCGGCAGCCCAAACGCCAGCGAGGCCAGGATGACCAACTTGTGCGCTGCATCGGTTCCGTCCACGTCAAAGGTGGGATCCGCTTCGGCGTACCCTAAGGCTTGCGCCTCTGCTAACACATCCTCGTAGGAACGCCCCTTGGTACTCATTTCGGTCAAGATGAAATTACCGGTGCCGTTGATGATACCCGCCACTTCTGACACCGCGTTGGCTGCCAGGGCCTCACGGAGCGTTTTAATGACCGGAATCCCACCCGCAACCGCCGCTTCAAAACGGAGTTGGACCCCCGCTTGCTCCGCGAGGAGGATTAATTCATTGCCGTGTTCCGCAATCAGCGCCTTATTGGCCGTCACAACGTGCTTACCTTGCTCGATGGCCAGTTTGATCAGGTCGCGGGCAACCGTCGTACCCCCGATTAACTCGACCAGCACATCGACATCAGGGTCACGCGCCACATCCATAACATCACGACTGATGCGGGCAGCGGCATAATCATGATGCGGCACCTCACGGCGCGCACCGACATGCGTTATCGACACGGTCTGGCCACAGCGTGCGGCCAGCATCGCGCTCTGATCACGCAAAATGTGCACTGTAGCGAGGCCTACCGTACCTACGCCACAAAGACCCACTCTCAAACTCGCAGTGCTCATGCTGATAATCCGTCAGTTGTCTGGGGCGGGCCCATGCGCAACACGCGTTTGATACCCCGAACGGCCTGACGCGTCCGGTGCTCATTTTCGATCAACCCAAAACGCACGAACCCCTCACCATATTCGCCGAATCCAATGCCCGGCGATACCGCCACACCGCCTTGCTGAAGCAAAAGCTTACTGAACTCGACCGAACCCATGTGTCGGAATGCCTCAGGAATCGCCGCCCAAACAAACATAGTGGCTTTCGGCGGAACCACCGGCCAACCTGCCTCATTAAGCCCCGAACACAACACATCTCTCCGGCGTTGGTAGGAGGCACAGATCTCGCTGACACACTGCTGATCACCCTCCAGGGCGGCAATGGCCGCCACCTGAATCGGCGTGAAAATACCGTAGTCTAAGTACGATTTAATGCGCGTCAGCGCGGCAATTAATTCTGCGTTACCGCAGCAAAATCCCACACGCCAACCCGGCATGTTGTAACTCTTAGACAAGGTGAAGAACTCGACTGCAATGTCTCGTGCGCCGGGCACTTGCAGGATGCTAGGCGCCTTGTAGCCGTCGAAAACCAGATCTGCGTAAGCGAGATCATGCACCACCCAAATATCATTCTGACGCGCGATCTCGACAATCCGCTCAAAAAACGGCAACTCGACGCAATGCCCTGTTGGATTAGAGGGAAAGTTCAGCACCAACATTTTAGGTTTGGGGTACGTGTTTCGTATTGCCTGCTCGAGCTCATCGATAAACCCGGCCTCGCTTTCCATCGGGACATGACGCAGATCCGCACCCGAAATAACAAAGCCATAAGGGTGTATGGGGTAACTGGGGTTAGGCACTAAAATGGCATCACCCACCCCAGTGGTTGCCAAAGCCAAATGCGCCAAGCCTTCTTTAGAGCCCAGTGTCACGATTGCTTCCGTCTCTGGGTCAATGTCGACTGAGTAACGATTGGCGTACCAATCAGACATGGCCTTGCGCAATCTCGGTATACCCTTCGATTGTGAATAACGGTGAGTATCCCCGCGTGCGACCGTTTCACGGAGTTTCTCAACAATATGCTCAGGTGTCGGCTGATCTGGATTGCCCATGCCGAAGTCAATAATATCTTCGCCGCGTGCACGCGCTGCCTGCTTTAGCTCGCCGATGATATTAAAGACGTATGGCGGTAAGCGCTCGATGCGTTGAAAGTGAGTATCCACGGAGGTAAGTTGCCTCGTCAGTCAGGGCTCAATCAAGGCCCAACAGCGCAAGCAGCGCAGGTGCGGGACGGTAACCCGGTATCAGTTCGCCCGAACTGGTCACAATAGCGGGCGTCCCGGATACACCCATCTCTTTGCCCAGTTCATATTGCGCCGCAATAGGATTGCCTTCGCACATATTCACAGGCAGCTCGACCCCCGCTTTGAGCTCTGTCAATGCGGTTTGTTGGTCCTCGGCGCACCATGCGGTGGCCAACTTTTCAGCACCCTCGGATTCCATCCCACTGCGAGGAAAAGCGAGGTAGCGCACTTCTACCCCTTTGGCATTGAGTTGGTCCACCTCACGATGAAGCTTTTGACAATAAAAGCAGGTGACATCAGTGAATACGGTGATGTGGCCGCGCGAAGGCCCCTCGGGGGCAAATACCACCATGTCATCAACCGACACTGCCGCCAATTGCTGTTGTCGCGCTTCGGCACGACGGGTTTCGGTGAGATTCACTGCGCCCGTTGCATTGGCTTGATGAAGGTCGCCATTAAGGAAAAAGTAGGCACCATCATCGGTCGCATAAATGAGCGGACCATTTTCTATCTGGACTTCTGAAATACCTGGCGCCGGGCTCGGGCGAGCGTATTCAATATCGATAGGTTGTCCTGCGAAGTCACTCAGGGTCGTCGTCATTTGCTCACGCAGGTTTTCAGCTGAGACGATCATTGACGAGACCAGCAACACGCTCGCAGACAGCCAAGTCGCTGGGCCTCTAAGGTACCCAATCACGCCGCGCTGTGCACTGGCTTTAGCGTTCGGATTCATCTTCCTGATGCCTCTCAAAATCAAAGCGGGTGAAATCTGTCACGGTAGGCGAACCTGCCTATCACGTCAGCATCTGGCCTAGCCAGTTGGCACGCTGCCTCGAGTACCTAGTGTAAGGGATCAGCACCAGAGACGCGACCGTTGGCCCAGTCTCGTGATGACGCATAGTGCGTGATCACGGAGAGTGACCCGGTCTCGCCTGCAGGAGGAGGCGTTAAGAAGAGAGCTTTTCTTTGATTCGCGCCGCTTTGCCGGACAGCTCTCGCAGATAGTAAAGCTTCGCCTGACGCACGTCGCCTCGACGTTTCACTGCAATGCTATCGACCAGCGGGCTAAACGTTTGGAAAGTCCGTTCTACGCCGACGCCATGGGATATCTTGCGCACCGTAAACGCCGAATTCAATCCTCTATTGCGCTTCGCGATACAGACGCCCTCAAACGCCTGAAGACGCTCACGATTGCCCTCCTTAACACGAACCTGCACCACAACCGTGTCGCCGGGCGCAAAATCAGGCAAATCGCGCCCCATTTGCTCCGCGTCAAGTTCAGCAATAATTTTGTTGGTACTCATGATCTTCCTTCTCCCGTCATCGCCCACGCTACGTGGCCGATACTCTGTTTTCTGATCGCTGCTTCTCGCAATTCAACACACAACCCCCTTGACACTGCTCGGATTGAGGTCGCTGAATCGTCGCTTCATAAAGTGCGCTCTCCCGTGTTAAGGAGGCTACACCACCGCGCGAGCGCGCGATCATACCTGCTCAAATCAGGATTGTCTGCCCCTGTCGGCGGGTAAAAGATCCCATTTCTCCAGCAATAACCTATCTTCCGGGCTGATTGACTCCCATGACAAGAGATCTGGCCGTCGATCCAGTGTTCGCCGTAACGCTTGAGCACGGCGCCACTGCGCGATCGCACCATGATCGCCACTGAGTAGCACTTCGGGCACTGCTTGACCTTGATAGGCCTCTGGTCGCGTGTAATGAGGGCAATCCAGCAAACCTTCGGTAAACGAGTCCTCGACTGCAGATTCCGGATGGCCCAAAACGCCCGGCAACCATCGCATGACTGCATCCATTAGCAACATCGCGGGCAATTCTCCGCCGCTGACGACAAAATCACCTATCGAGACCTCCAAATCGACCTCCTGCTCGATAAAGCGCTCGTCCATCCCCTCGTAACGACCGGCAACCACGATAAGGCCTGGCTTCTCGGCCAGTTTCTGTGCCAACTTCGCATCCAGTTTTTGGCCCTGTGGCGTCACAGCAATCACAGGCATATTAGAGTCAACTGCCGCTTTGGCCTTCGCCAATGCGGCGGATAAAATAGGGGCGGTCATGACCATACCGGGGCCGCCTCCATAGGGACGATCATCAACGGTGCCATGCCGATCAGTCGCTTCTTCGCGCGGATCATGCAGCGTTAGCTGACAAGTACCGTTTTGAAAGGCGCGCCCAGTGATACCCCACTGCTGGATCGCCGCGAACATCTCCGGAAACAAGGTCACCACAGCAAAACGGTAAAGCAGATCGCGATCAGGCATCGATGAACCAACTGACGGCGATCGTCCTCTCCTGCAGATCAACCTGCTTAATCACCTCATCTGGTAACCAGGGGATCAGTCGCTCTCTATCGTCGATGCTGTCCTCGCTGGGCGTGACCACCAATACGTCGTTTGCGCCAGTCTCGAGCAACCGTTGCACGGTGCCCAACAGCAGTCTCGACTCGCCCTCCTCACACCAAACTTGCAATCCCTCAAGGTCTCGCCAATAAAAATCGCCTTCCTCCGCCTGCGGAAACTGTGCCGTCGGCATCCGAATTTCGCTGCCTTTAAGTGCCTCAGCCGCCGTGCGGTCCTCGACTCCCGACAAGCGGGCAACGTACCCTTTACCCTGCCGCTGCAACGCTTCTATTAGGGTGGGTCGCGCCGTCGGAGCGGTGGCGCCAGAGGGTTTGTGTAAGGTAAGCGGGGAAAGGTGTGTGAGTGCACTAGGCTCTTCAAGATTGACCCACAAGCGCACCCAGCCTTTTATACCATAAGCCCCCAACACAGTGGCCAGTGTAAGGGTTTCCTCAGCGGGGGCTATGGACGTTGACATCCGGCTCGGCGAACCATCTGCCACAACTGATCAAGCGGCGGCAGCTTCCGCGCCAGCTTGGTATTCTTTAATGAGCTTTTTGACGCGAGGAGAGAGTTGAGCGCCTTTAGCAACCCAGCCTTCTACCTTTTCAACATCAATGCGCAAGCGCTCTTCCTGACCCCGGGCAACCGGGTTAAAAAAGCCCAAACGGTCAATGAAGCTGCCATCTCTGGCCTCGCGACGATCCGCCACGGTGACATGATAAAAGGGCCGCTTTTTGCTTCCGCCCCGGGATAATCGGATGACTACCATAGTGTCGTGTCCTCAAATCAGCGCCCAACTCAGGCGCCCTACTTCAAAAAAGAGCGCGGAGAATACAGTAAACCACGATCAGTGGAAAGGCCTCATAACCTCCTTATTACCGCCCTCTAGCGAGGAAAACCCGGTGGCAGACCGCCGCCCGGCCCTCCTGTCATGCCGCCCATGCCCCGCATCATGCGTTGCATACCGCCGCCTTTCATTTTTTTCATCATTTTCTGCATTTGTTTATGCTGCTTGAGCAAGCGATTCAGATCCTGAATGACCGTGCCAGAACCACCGGTAATGCGGCGCTTTCGGGAACCCGAGATCAAATCAGGGTTGCGTCGCTCACGCGGCGTCATCGAGTTGATCATGGCTTCCATTCTGACAAATTGCTGGGTATCGAGATTCTGTGCGGCCTGTGCCATGCCTCCCATACCCGGCATTTTGTCGAGCATGGCTCCCATCCCACCGAGATTCTTCATTTGCTGCAACTGTTCGCGGAAGTCCTCGAGATCAAAGCGTCCCCCCTTCTGAACCTTTTTCGCTAACTTCTTTGCTTTGGTTTGATCAACCTTGCGCTCAACATCTTCAATAAGCGACAACATGTCTCCCATACCCAAAATGCGAGAGGCCAAGCGATCGGGATGAAAAGGATCGAGCGCATCTGTCTTCTCCCCCACGCCCAAAAATTTTATCGGTCGCTCGGTAATCGTGCGCACCGATAGCGCCGCGCCGCCTCGAGTGTCCGCATCGACTTTGGTCAGGATAATGCCAGTCAGCGGCAGGACCTTGCCAAATGCCTTGGCCGTATTCGCCGCATCCTGACCCGTCATGGCGTCGACGACGAATAAGGTTTCAATCGGTTCAACCGCTTCGTGCAACGCGCTGATTTCGGCCATCATTTCGTCGTCAATAGCGAGGCGACCAGCGGTATCCACCAGTAATACATCCGAAAAAGCGACGCGCGCATCGGCAATGGCGCGGCGTACGATATCGACCGGTATTTCATCAGCGTCGCTGGGCTCAAAACGCGCCCCGACCTCAGCTGCCAACGTCTCGAGCTGCTTAATCGCAGCCGGGCGGTAAACATCAGCACTCACGACCGATACCTTTTTCTTCTCTCTCTCGATCAAATAACGCGCTAACTTAGCAACCGACGTGGTCTTACCCGCACCTTGAAGCCCCGCAACCATAATCACAGCAGGAGGTTGAGTCGCCAGGTTCAACCCCTCGCTCTCGCCGCCCATGACCGCCTGCAACTCTGCCTGAACCACCTTCAGGAAAGCTTGGCCCGGCGATAGACTCTGGCTGACCTCGGTTCCCACAGCCCGATCTTTGACGCGATCGGTGAAGGTTTTTACCACCGGCAACGCCACGTCGGCTTCTAACAGCGTCATCCGAACATCGCGCAACGTGTCGCGGATATTGTCCTCAGTCAGCTTAGATTTCCCAGAAATGGCCTTGAGGCTAGCGCCCAGACGATCACTTAACGATTCAAACATGGTGTTATCTCCCCCTCTCAGGGATACCCAATATCCTCTATAAGCGCGTAGTATAAGGATGCGATGGCAGATACCCAAATCGACCACAACACGGCCCGACTATTGAACTTGGAGAGACCATGGATACGCCCCCCAGCTTATTGACTGCTGGCCTCGCCATTCTCTCGGCGCTACTGTATTTGATCGCCGTTTGGCGGCAGGCACTGAGCTTGGGTGCGGGCGAGGAAGGTCAGCGCCAACACATCGCATTGGTCGGCGCAGCAGCCCTCATTGCCCATGCGTTAGCCGCCTATCTGCCAGCGCAAGCCGGCGAGTCCAGCTTGGGTTTCTATCGCGTTGCGTCCTTAATGTTTTTGAGCATGGGGGTGATCAGCCTCGTTGCTTTACTGATAAGACCACTGCACACATTACTGATCGTGCTGTTTCCTTTGGCGGCGCTATCGATTCTTGTCGCCACGTTTGCACCCGACACCAGTCGCCCCATGAGTGACTTACCGCCCGGCATTTTGTCTCATGTATCGGCCTCCATCATCAGCTTTGCCGTGTTGGCGTTGGCAGTGCTTCAAGGACTCCTCGTCACGCTGCAAGCTCAGCGCTTACGGCAACATCGCGGACGAGGTGTGATTCGCAAGCTCCCGCCACTAGAGGCCGCCTCGGCGCTGTTTTATGAGCTGACCGGCACCGGCTTTTTGATTCTGACCGTTGCCATTGGTACGGGCGTAATTTTTATCGAGGACCTTTTTGGACAGCAATTAGTGCACAAAACGATTCTAACGCTGCTCGCTTGGTGTCTTTACGCCGTCCTAGTGATCCAGTACCTCCGGCGCGGATGGCGGGTTCAGTCAGCCATTACGGTCAACTTGATTGCTTTTGGCCTTATTGTGCTCGGTTTTTTTGGTTCGAAACTGGTGCTTGAACTGCTTCTTCCGCTGACGCAGTAGCCGGAGGGCTGTGGCCAAAAGACGTCACAATAGGCTTGTGCCGCCGGCATTTTTTCTCCACCATTTCCCTTCCAAGGTTATAGAGGCGTCAGCCACTCTTGAACGAGACATCACTGGCTCTGCTTTTTGCGGCGCTAGCCCTCCTGATTTTGATCTCTGCTTTTTTCTCTAGCTCAGAGACCAGCATGATGTCCTTGAATCGGTATCGCTTAAAACATTTGAGCGGAACAGGTCACCGCGGAGCCAAAAGGGCCATCCGTTTGCTGCAGCGGCCCGACCGGCTGATTGGACTCATATTGATTGGCAACAACCTGGTGAACATCCTTGCTTCGGCAATTGCCACCGTCATCGCGATTCGGTTGTTTGGTGATGCGGGTATCGCCATCGCCACCATCACGCTCACCTTTGTAATTTTGATCTTTGCAGAGATCACGCCTAAAACGATCGCAGCGCTGCGGCCAGAACGGGTGGCGTTTCCTGCCAGCCTGATTTTGCTGCCGCTGCAGAAGCTTTTAATGCCATTAGTCTTGTCGATCAATTGGCTCACCAATGGCATCTTGAAGTTACTGGGGTTTTCCCCCGATCAAGCGGGCGACGACGCCGTATCGCAAGAAGAATTGAGAACCATTGTGACGGAATCGGGCTCAATGATTCCCAGTCGGCACCGTCGTATGTTGGTCAATATTCTCGACCTGGAGCAAATGACCGTGAATGACATCATGGCACCCCGGAATGAGATCTATGGCATAGATATGGAGGCCCCTGACGAGGCCATCCTGCAACAACTCAAAAATAGCGAGCACACGCGCTTACCCATTTATCGAGGCGATACCAATCAAATCGAGGGCGTATTTCACATGCGCAATTTAAGCCGAGTATTACAAGGTGGGCGGCTTAATCGCCAGATCCTTAAAAACGAGACCGACGCCCCGTATTTTATCCCTGAGAATACGCCGCTCAACACTCAGCTACTGCATTTTCAAAGACAAAAGAAGCGCCTCGGCATGGTGGTGGATGAGTATGGCGACATCCTTGGCCTAGTGGCGCTAGAGGATATTCTTGAGGAGATTGTGGGCGAGTTCACCTCTAACTTGGTTGAGGAAAACGAGGAAATCACGCGCCACGCCGACGGCAGCACCACCTGCTCAGGCACCGTCACGATTCGCGACCTGAACCGGCAACGAAAATGGGATCTGCCCACCGATGGCCCGAAAACCGTGAGTGGCTTGGCGCTGGAGGCCCTCGAGGCCTTTCCGAGCGCCCGCACCTCGGTCAGGATTGAAGGGTATCAACTCGAGATTGAAGACATTGCCAAGACCCACATCAACCGTGTCCGCATTTGGCCGCTGAACACTGAGGCGGGATTGCTGGATATCTCAGCCGAATAAGTCAACGTGGGCAGCTATGAACTCGCTGTCCGGCGTCTGTGCACCGCCTCCAGAATGACGCGTTTACGCTCATCGCTGGCAGCAAACCAATCGATAATCTCGTCTGCTGTGCGGTAACACCCAATACAGACATTGTGGTCATCCAAGGCACATACTTCGATGCAAGGCGACTTGATCGGCTGGTCTGTCTCGCTCATGTCTCTCCCTCACTCTCAAGACGGGCATAAAACTCGTTGGCGTAGTCATCCAAGGTCCCCGCTTCGATCGCAGATCGAATCGCTGCCATATGACGCTGGTAATAACGCAGATTATGAATGGTCGCCAGCTGAGACCCCAGAATTTCGTTGCACTTATCCAAATGGGCAAGATACGCCCGAGAGAAATTTTGACAGGTATAACAGTCGCAGTCGCGGTCCAGCGGTTCAACGCTGGTCTTATGACGGGCATTACGCAGCTTTACAATGCCCGTGCTCGTAAATAGGTGTCCATTGCGGGCGTTCCGAGTCGGCATCACACAATCAAACATATCCACGCCGCGGCGCACACTTTCCAGCAGATCGGCGGGTGTACCCACCCCCATCAAATAACGAGGTGACTCATTGGGTAACTCACTGGCCAAGCCGTCGAGCACCTTGATCATCTCCGACTTGGGCTCACCCACTGACAAGCCACCGATTGCATAGCCATCGAAGCCGATGCGCGTCAGGCCATCGAGAGATTGCTTGCGCAAGTCCAAATGCATGCCGCCTTGGACGATACCGAACAACGCCGAAGGGTTATCGGCGTGAGCACGCTTGCTGCGCTCTGCCCACCGAAGCGAGAGCTGCATAGAATCATGCGCCTCTGTCGCAGATGCAGGGTAAGGCGTGCACTCATCAAAGATCATCACAATATCACTGCCCAAATCGCGTTGAATGCGCATTGAGGTCTCAGGATCAAGAAATACGGCATCACCATTCACTGGGGACTTAAAGGCCACGCCCTCTTCCGACACTTTTCGAAGCGCATCTAGGCTAAACACTTGAAAACCACCCGAGTCGGTCAGGATCGGTCCTGCCCAGCCCATAAAGTCGTGAAGATCACCATGGGCTTTAATCACGTCGGTGCCCGGGCGCAGCCACAAGTGAAAGGTGTTGCCTAAAATAATTTCAGCACCGATGGCCGTGATGTCTCGAGGTAACATGCCTTTGACCGTACCGTAGGTACCGACCGGCATGAAGGCTGGCGTTTGAATACTGCCCCGCGGAAAATCAATCTGTCCTCGGCGAGCCAAACCGTCACGATGAGAAACCGTAAACTCCACTAATGGGACTCCTTCTTGCTGAGAAACATCGCATCCCCGTAACTGAAGAATCGATACCGATTGGCAATGGCCGCGGCATAAGCGGCACGAATCGACTCCACTCCGGCAAACGCAGAAACCAGCATAAGCAGCGTCGATTCCGGCAAATGGAAATTAGTGATCATGGCGTCTACGACACGAAATTGCGCGCCAGGAGTGAGAAAAATATCAGTATCGCCCGAATAGGGCACTAATGATTCGCCCTCTGGCACCCTCAGGGCAACACTCTCGAGCGATCGCACCGCGGTAGTGCCTACCGCAATCACGCGGCCACCTCGCGCGCGACACTCTGCCACCGCATTACAACAAGCTTGATCGACCTCAATATACTCGCTGTGCATAACGTGGTCGGCTATCTCATCTGCGCGCACTGGCTGAAACGTCCCCGCCCCAACATGGAGGGTCACTTCAGCTCGCTGAACGCCTTGCGTCTCGAGCTGATTCATAAGCGGTTGATCGAAATGCAGTCCAGCCGTTGGCGCAGCAACTGCACCGTCGTGCTTTGCATAAATCGTCTGATAGCGCTCACGATCGGCTGCTGAATCGGCGCGCTCTATATAGGGCGGCAAAGGCATGTGGCCCAGCTGCTGCATCGCCTCGGGAAAGCTGCCTGATTCGGGTGCCAAGTGAAATAAAGCGCCCTGACGACCGATGACACGCACCGCCATATCTGATACGTCTGAATCGGGATTTGGCGTAAGCAACAAGAGCGTATTACCACGCGGACTTTTGCTGGCCCTCACGTGCGCCAGCGCAGTGCCATCAGGCATCAGGCGCTCGACCAATATTTCTGCTCGCCCACCAGTCTGTTTTTGCGCATATAGCCGCGCGGGTAACACTCGAGTGTTGTTGAACACCAGCAGATCGTCGCTTGATACCAAATTAACCAGATCCGTAAACAAGAGGTGACTGCACTCACCGCTGCTGCCATCCACTGACAAAAGCCTAGAGCCTGATCGCTCCGCTAAGGGTGCTTGTGCAATCAGCTCTGCAGGCAAGTCAAAAGCGAAATCAGTACGCTTCATGGCATAGCACTCATCATAGGGTGATTATCAGAACAATACGGCGATCGCGTCGACTGTCTGGCTAGTTTAAAAGGGCTAATGTGCCTACGCACTTAGCGGTTTCATAAAAAAGCCGGCATCAGCCGGCTCCGTGTTTCAGCGTTTCGGTGGCACGTGTTACTTTGCCTCCTCCTCCGCTTCGTCTGCCGCAGGGGCCTCCTCTGCTGGAGCTTCCTCAACTGCTGAGGCTTCGTCCTCTGCAGGAGTTTCCTCAACTGCTGGCGCATCGGGGGCGCTCTCCTCGGACTCAACTTGCTCAGCCGCCTCTGCTGCAGGCTCCTCTGCCGCCTCTTCGGCAACCGCTTCAACTTCATCGGCTACTGCTGCTGGCGCGCTGGGCACTGCCACTTTGATCAACTCTTCTTCGACGAGGATCCTTACTTTCTCCTCTCCATTTACTGATCGGCCATTACTGTCCTGCACTGCATATCGGTCATCACCGCGAACGAAAATCTTGTAGTCGGCACTTTTTTTGATGAGCTTCATCGCCATATCTTTTCTCCCTGAAGATACTCAGATCCACCGGACCAACAAGGCATGGCGCGGCTGAATCGCGACGGAGTATACAGTATGGCGAGGCCTTGCAGAACCTCCGATTGCCGATTGATGTGGACTTGGTATACTGCGCGCCGTCGTTTGCACGAGCCGGAGTGGTGGAATTGGTAGACACAGGGGATTCAAAATCCCCCGCCCTTAAAAGCGTGCCGGTTCAAGTCCGGCCTTCGGTACCAAGCAAATTCAATGGTGGATCAAAAGCACCGTGCTTGCTCATTCAGGCGCATTAAATCAGCTCCCGCCCGTAAAAGTTCCCATTGCTCTGCCACCTAAGGATTAGCAAAGCCTAGGTATGGGCGTCGTCGACCCTGATTGACTTTTAAACGCGATTCAGAGCTTAAATTCAGGCTCCTCTAGCAGCTCACAAAATCCAGCGTCAGTGCTGTCGTCCACATATCGGGTTCGATATTTCCCGGTAACGCGAGAGATAGTGACTTCGGGTAGGCCGCCTCCGCCCGCGAAATAAAGCGTAAAAACACCCGCTTCTAACGCGACTCTGCTCGCGGCCAGCGTGTAACCGTAATCGTAATGCACAGATGCCGTCCCCCTTGCCGTATCGATCACATACACGCGGTTATCTGCCAGAGGATTCTCGGTCACGCAGGCTAATTGTAATACCTCGGCAGTCGCGTGCCCTGACGCCATAATGAATAGCGTCGTTAAAACGAATCTCATAACTCCCCCTAGTAACTCTTTGACAACCACGCTGTTTGCTCACGTAAGAAGGCTTTCATTTTACACAGGCCTTCAACAATTGTTTTAGTAAGTTAGATAGCGTTTTGACAAACAACCCAGCCGCCCTTCTTAATCCGTATCTTGGCGGAATACAAAGCAGTGGTTCGATCGACATAATGGCCTTAAAAGCCGCATAACGCATTCGGCGAATCAAAACTGTTAATGCCACATCATCACGGCCCTTCCACGCAACCCAGCATCTACGCCTTGATCTCTGTGTCGGGAGGGGGCATGTTAAGGGACGTCATAGAGAGAGAACTTAGTGATGTCTGAAACTGGCCAATGCCTATGTGGCGCAATTAAATATCGCATCGACAACTCGCCTCAAATGGCAGGCGTCTGCCATTGCAAGAATTGCCAACGCCAAGCGGGTTCCGCTTTTTCCACTCTTGCGGGTGTACCCACAACGGAATTTCACCTCATCCAAGGTGAACTGAAGCTCTACACTGATACCGAGACGGAGAGCGGAAATGCCGTGCAACGCTTTTTTTGCGGCAACTGTGGCTCCCCCATTTACTCAGCAGTACCCGGGTTTGAGGGAATGGTTTTTTTAAAAACTGGCACGATGGACGACACATCTGGTTTTGAGCCGCAGTTTCACGCCTGGGGTGACACCAAACAAAACTGGGTAGCAATAACCGATGGGGCACCTGTTGCAGCCAGGAACCCGGGCTGACAAGTTCGGCTTCGCTGTCAACGCAAGCGAGCACATTGCCACCACAAAAAAGCAGCTCTCTAGTGCGATAAACAATGCCGTCGAGGCCTTGTGACAAACGCGAACGAAGCCCCGAATTAATTTGGCGCTTGGTTTTTGGGAACCCCTCGGCGCACAGGGCGCACTAACCGAGTGGGCCCCTCTCCCTATGATGCCGTCTTAGACATGCATCACCTTATCAAGGGCCGTCCCCAGCAGCGCTCAGTAATGTATTGCCGTGAGATACATCGACCTCCGCCAGCGAGTCACTATTTAGTCAGTTCGTGCTTAGTCAGTTCGTCTCACGTGATGACCATTAACTGACTCTCGTCGAATGCTACACTTTTCGCAAGAACTGGGAGCATAAGTCAGCCATGGAAAACCTTCTCGCACTGCTAGACACCGTCCTTGACGTGACTGTCATGACCTTGGCGCTATTGATATTACTGGGGCTACTCACCGTTGCGGTGCTGTATGTCATCGATGTGACGCAAAATACCCAAGCCATTCGTAAAAACTATCCGGTGATCGGCCGGCTTCGTTACGTTTTTGAACACCTTGGCGTTTTTTTTCGGCAATACTTTTTCGCGATGGACCGAGAGGAACTCCCGTTTAACCGCGCCCAGCGTACTTGGGTTGCGCGCGCTGCCAAACGGATCGACAGCACGGTCGCCTTCGGCTCGACCAAACCACTGAATCGCCCTGGCGATATTTTCTTCCTGAATGGTGCGTTCCCTCCCACCGCGGAAGAGATTCAGGCCCACACGCCTACCCCCGTTATTTTCGGAGAAGCGTCTGTCGCTAGGCCCTACACCGCACCCTCATTGTTCAATATCTCAGCCATGTCTTATGGCGCCTTATCGGGCCCTGCCATTTCGGCACTGTCCCAGGGCGCCTATCAAAGCGGCATTTGGCTCAACACCGGTGAAGGCGGACTCTCTCCGTTTCATCGGCAAGCCCCCTGTGATTTGATCTTTCAAATTGGCACGGCAAAATATGGTGTGCGGGATGAGCAGGGGCGACTCGATGCTTCGAAGCTAACCGAGTTAGCGGCAATACCTGAGATCAAAATGTTTGAGATCAAGCTCTCTCAGGGTGCAAAACCCGGCAAGGGGGGCATCTTGCCCGGCGAAAAGGTTACCGAGGTCATTGCGAGTACTCGAGGTATTCCCGCCGGCCAAGATTCAATCAGTCCCAATCGGCATCCCGAAGTCACGTCAGTGGAGTCGCTGCTTGACCTGATCGCGACTGTGCGTGACGTTTCGAAAAAACCCACTGGTATTAAATTCGTATTGGGCCAAACGCAATGGCTGGATGACTTCTGTGCGGCCATCCACAGTCGTGGCATCGACAGTGCACCTGATTTCATTACCCTCGATAGCGCAGACGGCGGAACCGGCGCGGCACCTCAAGGACTCATGGATAACATGGGCTTACCGGTTGCGGCCAGTTTACCCTTGGTCGACGCAGCACTGCGTCAAGCGGGCCTGAGGGACCGCATCCGCCTGATTGCCACCGGTAAAATGGTTAACCCTGCTGGCATGGCCGCAGCACTGTGCCTCGGTGCAGACGTGGTGTGCTCGGCGCGTGGCTTCATGTTTGCACTAGGTTGCATTCAAGCGCTCCAGTGCAATGAAAACACCTGTCCCACCGGCATCACGACCCATGATCCCAAACTACAAAAAGGGCTCAATCCAACCCTCAAGGCGACGCGTGTCGCAAATTACGCCGACTCAATGAAGGAGGAGGTTGACCTCATCGCCCACAGCTGTGGCATTTTGGATCCCGGCAATTTTGATCCGACCCACGCTTTTATCATTAACGATGAAGGACGGCCCGAAGGACTGGGAGCCAAGCTGACAGGTTAAGGACACCAGCACAGCGCTTGTATCGCCTCGAGGACCTTCTCTGATACGCCGTCTTGGGCTAACGTCTTGATACCGCCGTGCAAGCCTTTTCGACACAAATACGATAGGGTCGCCTAATACCGTAACGTATAGGTCAAGATGACTTTTCACAGAAACTCTAAGCTGAAGGAGAGGCGAAAATCCCTGTCCTGTATTAGTCTCTCCTTGAGCTCTTAAACGTCTACTCTTCGACTTGCTGACCAGACCTCTTCTTACACGCACTATGGCGCTTATCGCGTTACTCCAGTGCGCCCACCACGCAACATCTGCGGAGTTTGATTTAGAGCTGACCGCCGGTTACGCCTGGGATGACAACGTTGGCTTGGACGAACTAGAGAGAGCAACGGGTGAATCAGACGAAGTGACGTCTCTCGAAGCGCAGGCTTCTGCCTCGTTTACTTACAACGATAAAACCTCACTGAGGTTATCCGCCGGGCTAGTCGACGATGCCTATCAAGAATTCTCACAAGTGGATCGCCAAACCGAATCCTATGGCGTCAACCTCGAAACGCAAATTGCTGACACCACTATCGGCATCAATTGGTTTGATGTCTCGGCTGACCTTGATGGAGAGCCGTTCTTAACTTACGAACGTCTATCGCCCTATATTGCAGGCTTTCTCAGCAAACAATGGTTTATCCGCGGCGAATATATTTACGGGCAAAAAGAAATCGCCCGTCGCCCAGCGCGGGAAGCAGATAGTCACAGCGTATCGATCGACAGTTACTATTTTCTACAAGGACTCAAACGCTACGTCGTCATCGGCTACGCCTACCGAGAAGATGACGCCCGCGCCAACCGTTACGACTATAGCTCGCACGCGGTAAAAGCGAAGTACGTTCATCGAGAGACTTTCTGGCAACTGCCTTTCGAGCTCAAGCTTGAGGGCAAATTGGAAGACCGCCAATACAGTACCGCCGATCCGATGATCGGCACTGAGCGGGAAGATACGCGGGTCCGCTTTGCGGCGGAACTGCGGGTCTCGTTCACTCCATATGCGTCAGTGGCCGTGACGGTCAAAAATTCTGACTATGACTCCAACCTTCCCACTGCCAGTTACAGCGATTTAGTCGTGGGCACTGAGATCAGGCTCTCGTTTTAGTATCGCAGCAGGACGATCTCAGAACTGTAGCTGTCCATAACCATAAATTTGATCTCTGCCTGGTGCGCCAATATCCCTAGCACTGGCATACAAAGCGTCGAGCATCAGCGCGGGTTCAGCGGTGGACTGCAATAGCCGTGCAGCCGCTACCGTGACAAACGGCACCGCGTAAGAAGTCCCCGAAGATGCGGCAAAGCCGCCACCGGCTTGAGCATGACGAATATTGACGCCCGGGGCGGCGATGTCGACGTACTCACCCCGGTTCGCCAAACGGAAGGCGCGACCTCGATCATCGGTCGCGGTCACGGCAACCACCTCAGGATAGGCTGCCGGATACATCGGTTGCGCCATTGGCCCGCCGTTTCCCGCTGCCGCAATTGCGAGCACACCCCTTTCTCGGACTCGTGTCAGCGCGGTCTCTAGTAGGCGATTAGAGGGTCCGGCAAGACTGATATTGATCACAGACACATCCTGGGTCATCAGCCAGCTCAATGCCTTGATCAGGCTCACCGTGCTGGCAAACTCACCCTGCTGCTCATTGTGGTCAAACACCTCAGCCGCATAAATTTTGGCACTCGGCGCCAATCCCAATGCTTGAGGGTCATTACTCGCGATAATCGACGCAATGGCGGTGCCGTGGGCGTTAGGTGGGCTGTCGTTGTCGACAAAGCGTTGTGTCGTGATCGACGAGTTAGAGAAGGCGCTGTGACGCTGATCAATACTGCTGTCAATAATGCCAATGCGAAGGGACAGGCCAGAGAGATCTGTAGGCGGAGGCAACAACTCTCTCGGTGCCAATCCCACCAAAGGTTGCTCATCATTTTGCGGATCTGGGACGCCCGCCGTGTACAAATGATTAAGATCAACATCTGCTTGCTGCCCGCCTATGACTTCATAAATCCCCGCCCTCGTTGCTGAGAGGTCGAAGCTGGCAGGTGCGGCCACCTCGGCGAGTAAAAAACCCAGCCCAGACAGCTCACTGACGCGATCAAATAAGTAGCCCTCTTGCGCGAGTTGCTCGAATACATCGGCCTCTGCCATCACCAGCCAGTGGTCTGTCTGAATGCGCAGTGCGTCTTCGCTCAGGCGCGACTCAATGTCCGCCAAAAAGTCTTCCATCACTTGCTCTATACGTTCTTCTGTTGCTTCTGACACGATCTCTGATACTTGGTCCTCAACCTCTTGCGCCGCCACCAAAGCAACGTTAACTCCCCAGAAAAAGGCCAATAGTGGGAGGCCCTTCAGGGAATATTTGGCTTGATGTCTCAGTGAGGTAGTGATCATCATGCGAGCTTACTCTTTTCTGGGTCGCGTCGGTACGGTGTCGACCCTCGAAAATGCGGCGATTAGCGGGGAATAAATCTCTGGCTGACACGTCGTTATTACAATAGGTTAATTATGACAACGCTGACGAGCCATCAAAGGCAGGACCTGATCGACGAGTTGCCGCGATTAAAGCGCTACTGCTTGTCGTTAACGTCAGATCCCGCAGATGCAGATGATTTATTGCAAATCACGGTCGAAAGGCTGCTAGAGAAAGGCATGCCAGCAGATGCCCACGTTGCGAAGTGGTCACACAGGGTATGCAAGAACTTATGGATTGATGAGATTCGATCCAGAGATGTACGGAACCGCTACGCATTATCAGAGGGCGTGATTGACGGAGCGGGGACCACTTCGGCGAATACCGAAGAGTCCGTGCAACTAGACCGAGTCTCCTCAGCGATGGAACAGTTACCTGCCGAACAGCGCGCTGCGCTGGTGCAGGTAGCAGTGGAAGGTCGCTCTTACGCTGAGGCGGCGGCTTTCCTGGAAGTGCCGATAGGAACCATCATGAGCCGCGTAGCGCGAGCTCGCAAGGCACTGGCAGCAAATTTGGAGTGGCGTGAAGAAAGGGAAGCCTAGGCTTCTAAAACTGGGACAACCCACTTGGGAATGGGTGTCGCAAAAAAGGCGAAAGACATGCGTGATGATCGAGAGAATGTAGTCGATATGGATGGTAGTCGGGTTGACGACGACCACCTGCTGTCAATGTACATCGATAATGAGCTCGATGCTGAGCGAACTATCGCGTTCGTGAGTCGTCTAAAGACTGAGCCGGCGTTAAGAAGGCGTTTGACGCAATTGGAAGAAAATGACGGATTAGTCAAGCGGGTCTATGCGCAAAGCTCTGATAGCATACCCAATCAGGTTGCAGCGCTGATCAATGCTGACAATGTCACTGTACTCAGACCGGTTCGCCAGTGGCATCGCTGGGCGACCGCTGCGGTGGCCGCATCGTGCGCTGCGGTGATAGGCATGGTGCTGAGCACCAATCAGACCGCCGTCTTCAACCCGATGACCATCGATGCGCAAATGGCACATGCGTTGGAGTCCTCACCTTCTCGCGCAGCGGGCTGGGAAACCCTAGACGACGACCGAACGTTCCGCTCGGTACTCACGTTTCCCGCTGCCGATGGCAAGTGGTGCCGCGAATTTTTGCTGGCGCATCGCGAGTCAAACTGGCGTGGCGTGGCGTGTCGAGATGGCAGCAACTGGGTGAATCAGGTAGTGGGAAGTGAGGTTTTCTTAAACCAAGAAACCCAATACCGACCCGCCGGTGCGGACGACAGTCAAAGCGTCGCGCGCTTTATTGACGAGACGGCCACAGACGTGGCGCTTGGTCCGCAGCAAGAAGCCGCACTAATCCAATCAGGTTGGTAAATCGCACTACCCCACTCGCTGGTTCCTAGCGAACCAGCAGTTCAGAATCTGTGTTTTCTACTGCGCTTCTCTGGCCGGCGAGCTGGCCGCTCACGTATCATGCCGACACGACAGCCGGCCTCGTTTGCCTTCGATGATTGGCTGAGCCACTGATACGAGGTTCGTCTTATGAGTGCCCTTCCCTTTTTACTGCCTCTTGGCGGTGGCCTGATACTTGGCCTCGGCGCGTTATGGTTGCTCTACAGCCTCGGGCGGATCGCCGGTATTAGCGGCATTGCCTGGGGGGCACTAGCGGGTCCAGATCGAGATTGGCGCTGGCTCTTTCTCGCCGGCCTTTTGGGCGGCGGCGCGGTCACACATTGGCTTTTTAAAATGCCCTTGCCCGCCGAATCAACAGCCTCTTTAGGGCTATTAATTAGCAGCGGCCTGTTGGTCGGTTTCGGCACCCGTTTTGGCGGGGGCTGCACCAGTGGGCACGGTGTTTGTGGGATGGGGAGACGCTCGCCTCGATCGGTGATCGCCACCTTGATCTTTATGATGAGCGGCATGCTGACGGTCTATGTGGTGCGACACCTTCTAGGTGGTGGCGCATGAAAACCTGGTCAGCCATTTTCGCCGGTATGTTATTCGGCCTGGGTCTGACGCTGTCAGGCATGTCTGATCCGCTAAAAGTGCTGGGCTTTCTAGACGTATCAGGCGAATGGATACCCGCCCTCGCGTTGGTCATGGGCGGGGCGCTCATCGTATCGCTGGCAACAACACCTTGGGTACTCAAACACACTGCACCGCGCTTCGCATCGCAGTTTTATGTGCCAACGATTCGCGCCATCGATAAACGGCTCGCGATCGGAGCCATGCTGTTCGGCATTGGCTGGGGACTATCAGGGTATTGTCCAGGACCCGCACTTGTGAGCCTACTTTATGGTTATGAGAGCACGATGATTTTCTGTCTGGCAATGTTCGCTGGCATGTTGATGGAGGCCGCCCTGAAGCGATCAAAAATAGCCTAACGAACAATGCTCCTTCTCATCGGCACCACCCTCATCGCATTAAGAGAGGTCCAGTGCGTGCTGCTTCAAGATATCCAACGGGACGATATCGAGTGTTTTTTGATGGGTTGCGCGCAAAAACAATCGTGGTGCTTTACCGGCTTGATGGGCCTGATGCCACCTCATTGCACAAAGACACCATCGATCACCCTCCTTTAATCCGGGGAACCCGTGCTGAGGTATTGGCGTCGATAGGTCGTTACCAGCCGCCGCGGAAAAAGCCAAGAATTCCTCCGTCATCAATGCGCATACCGTGTGAAGACCATGGTCATGAGGCCCCGTATGACAGTGCCCATCGCGAAAAAACCCGGTTACCGGATCTTGGCAACATAATTCAATTGGAAGGCCGAGCGCGTTCAGTTGCTCATTCGATTCTCCGGACGGTTCTCCCATTATCCTTTCACCCTTTTTGTCTATATCGTCTAGTTAATTGCTGTCGCAAAACTGACAGCGCTGTCATTGTCAGCCGCTTCAGCTCGGGGCGCCTCTCTCAAGTTCACCACCTTACTCACCCAAGGAGGTTAGCAGCGTGCCCCACGGGGTCGCAGACTACAGCAGCCCTCCGACGAACACCATTAATCATCCCCTGCTCAAACACACAACATCCATCACGCTTGAACCGTTACGAAATGGTTCGAACTGAACGCGATTGAAAAGGCGGAAGAAATGATGCCGGTTTTCCCTCTTAGTGCGTCATAATTTACCGACAGTGGTGAACGCACCGCTAAAACAAGGCTGAGCTGAACCCACTTTCTCAACCATGGCAGTCATACAGAGAACCCTCTTTATATGGAAATACGTGCGGCAGCAAACATCGCGGCAGCAGAGAAACAGCTGGTTGTGAAGTGGATTAAACGTTGCCTGCGGGAGGTCACCAAGGCAGCCTACGAATTACCGGTAGATTACCCAACGGCACGCAATGACATCAGGGTGACGATCAAAGGGGCCGGCCATCGCTCCTCTGCCTGTGCAAAAGGCGTCACCATCGATATCGTCCCCTTTCGAAAGCAACAAAGCCACATACTGGAATATCCGGCCTTTGCGAGCGATAAGGTGATTGGCTCTCGGGATAATGTCCCCGCTGAAATTGCTTTGGCGGCGACCGTTGCGCATGAGATCAGTCACTTCGTACAGTACCGCTACGGCCCTGACACACGTTGGTTACAGCGGAAATATCGCAAACCGCACGGTGAGGGCTTTCAGGATATCTATCGTATCCTGCGCTCCCGAGTCGTGAACTCACACTTTGAGTCATTGGCAAAATGATCCGGCTCACGTCAAGTTGCTGGGCTCGCGCCATTGCTGTGGCGCGCTCGATCAGGCTGAATCAGCACACCACAACTGGCACCACAATAGTGCCGATCGCACGTCCGGTATGGCACTTTTATCCTGCCAAATAAAAAAGGACCTTTCATGCACACTGATCCAATTGCAGCGGGCTTCAGCCGAACCAAATTAGATAAATTGGTTGAACACCTAGACACACGATACGTGCAACCCGGCAAGATACCTGGGTGCCGCGTTCTGGTTTCCAGACGAGGGGTCACCGCGCTCTCCAGCACGCTGGGCCAGATGGATATAGAACGCCACAAACCAATGCGTGAGGATACGATCTTTCGTATTTACTCCATGTCAAAACCCATCACCTCGATCGCACTGATGATGTTATTCGAGGAAGGTCGCTTTCAGCTTAGCGATCCCGTCTATAAGTTCATTCCTGCTTGGCGAGAACACCGAGTTTGGGTCGAGGGCAGCGGCTCAGAAATGATCACTCGAACTCCCACAACACCCATGACCATCCAACATCTGCTCTGCCACACAGCGGGCCTGACCTACGGCGGATTTCTACCCGGGCTCGAGCTCCCCGTGGATGCGGCTTATGCCGCCGCAGGTATCTCGCGCGCTGGAACCGATACGCTTGCGTCGTTTGCTGAAAAACTCGCTCACGTTCCGCTGCTTTATGACCCCGGCACAAGATGGAGCTATTCTCTCGCAACCGATATCTGTGGCTATTTGGTGGAAGTGATCTCAGGACAACCCTTTGATGCGTTCTTACGTGAGCGCCTCTTTGAGCCCCTCGCAATGGCCGATACTGGCTTTACGGTTCCCGATGACAAATTGGAGCGCTTTGCGGCCTGTTACGAGCGCACAGCTGATAAAACCCTCCGACTGCAGGATGATCCCGAGACAAGCCGCTATCGCACAATACCCCGAGCGCCCTCAGGCGCCGGTGGGCTAGTCGGAACAATGGGTGACTATGCAAACTTTTGCGACATGCTGCGCCAAGGTGGGCAATTTAACGGCCAGCAGCTGATCGGCCGACCCATACTCGAACTGATGACTCGCAATCACCTTGGCGGACAATCGTTAGCCCAAATGGCGATGGGCGGGTTTTCAGAAACCAGTAACGAAGGGGTCGGATTCGGTCTAGGTTTTGCCTCAACCACTGATGCAATCGCATCCGGGACGGTGGGTGAAGGTGATTTTTACTGGGGAGGCTTGGCTTCCACGCTCTTTTGGGTCGATCCCGTTGAGGATCTTTATGTCATCTTCATGACGCAGTTGATCCCTTCTTCTGTTTTTAATTTTCGAGGACAGGTGAAAAACATCGTATACGGCGCTATCACTGCAGATTAATGAATGGGCGGTCAATAAACTGCCCGCGGCTTAGTGTCATCCCAAATGCGTTGTCTATTGCGCCTGGTTCGCCGAATACCACAGTAACGAGACGGATATTGCGGCAACCAGCGCCCATTTCAGTGATCGCACACGCCTCATATTAAACTTTCCAAATGCACTAAGGCGGAACTCGCCAGCGCCTCAAGGTTATAACCGCCCTCCAAGGCTGACACCACTCTGCCACCGGCATATTGATCTGCCAAAGCCACAATTTCTTCTGTGACCCATTGGTAATCTGCCTCCGAAAGGCGCAACTGAGCTATGTCATCCAATTTGTGTCCGTCAAATCCAGCTGAAATCAATATCAGATCGGGGCGATGCGCCTCAATGGCAGGCCACCACGACGCAGCAACCGCACGCCGAAAATCGTCCCCTGAAGCACCAGCACTCAAGGGCGTATTCACAATATTTGTCTGAGCAATCTCATGCATTCGACCCGGGTAAAACGGATGCTGAAAACTAGAACAAACAAGAATCCGGGGATCATGACGACAGATATCAACCGTCCCATTGCCGTGATGGACATCAAAATCGAGTACCGCTATGCGATTAATGGCGGCGAGTGAGAGCGCGTTAACGGCTGCAATTGCAACGCTATTCAGCAAACAAAAGCCCATCGCAGCAGCCCGCTCAGCATGATGTCCCGGCGGCCTTACTGCACAGAATACGCGTGCTTGATCGCCCGATACGACCTCGTTAACACCCTGCCATACCGCACCAGCGGCATGACAGCTCGCACTTAAACTGCGGGGGCTCATCCACGTATCCGGATCCAGTGCACTGACACCTTGCTCGGGTGTCTCGTTTTCGAGTTGATCGTACAGCGTACTATCGTGCGCCACCTCGATAAGCCCACGCGGTAATGTGGGCGCCATTTGCAACGAGTGATCGTGAAGAAATCCGGTACGCTCCAGATGGCCCATCAAAAAAGCCAGCCGCTCTGCTCGCTCAGGGTGCCCTTCTGGCACCTCATGAGCGAGGCAATCTTCATGGGTGTATATCAGCACAACCGCGATTCCCGTATCCGAACAGTTGTCCGGTCAACAACGAGTTTACCGAGGGCGGGCTTCAACGCCTAGTGTGATGGGGTAGCTTCGTGCGGTGATACGGTTTTCAATTTGGCGGAGAAGGAGGGATTCGAACCCTCGATACGCTATTAACGTATACTCCCTTAGCAGGGGAGCGCCTTCAGCCACTCGGCCACTTCTCCAGATTGATGCGACGCATTCTAAAACGGTTGGGGTGTGACGTGAACCATATTCGTCG
>ERZ1047472.790-NODE-790-length-27039-cov-10.612548_pt1 | contig 27039 bp, 27 predicted proteins | sample MGYA00383095_ERZ1047472 | MGnify/ENA primary metagenome ERZ1047472 (study PRJEB29581, sample SAMEA5548365) | metagenome | biome: marine; feature: coastal; material: water | depth 1 m | study: Short-term variability in the microbial, nano- and picoplankton... | reverse complement strand
TGGTGTATGTCGCTCCAGGAATACCTCTATTCCACGAGTTTGTAACCGTATCTGGCAACGGTGGAGTAGCTGGTGGTGGTGGAATAAATGGTTTGTCATCTGTTTCTACATTAAAGCATATTTGGCTACCTTCACACACTTCGTATGAGTATGGGCCTTTTACCTCCGGAGGATTATTATCAGGACAGTTTTCAGTAATAAACTGTAAATCTCGATGAGTAACACCGATATTCTGCATCACCCCATTAGTATCTTTTCTCCACTCTTTAACTTTAATAACGGCAACTGTAACCTCGTCACATCGTGTTGGTGTGAAAATAATATCACCAGTTTCAGGATCAAGATAAACTCCAATAGGAGGACTTGCATTGATATTATTGTATGGAGGAGCTAATCTGCCAGGGTAGTAAGCTTGAAATGGATGTTGATATGAATAGTTTGTTCCACTGTAGTTTAACTGTTGGTTCCAACCTCTTAATGGCGGGGACCACTCATATGAAAGTGAGTCAAAATCAGTAACATCCGACGCACCGTTATTAAAGAAGAATGGTTGGTTACAGCATAAAACAGCGATAGGCTCTGAAGTAAGCGAAGGTGATGTATTACACGGAGCTTTTGCAATATCTATTTCAGCAAAAGTGAAAAAAGTTCCTATTGGCCCAGTGTTGATTGCTCCATTTCGAGCAGGAATTCCTGTTGTTAAGCGAATTTTTCCGGCACAATTTTTTAGACTAGCCATGTTACCACCAGTATTAAAATCAAGAACTACTGTATATACATGCTCTTCTACACCTTTTCCGGCTCTGGCATTTTGCGGACTACATCTGCTAGGCTCAGTTGCGCAAAGCGGCGTAACCTCTCTTATTAATTGCCTTGTTATTGTGACACTTCTTGCATTGGTTCCGTCACAAGAGACAGTGAGCTGGCCACCATTCAGTGGAATACCTCTACAGTCTCTGTAGTACTTAATTATCACTTCAAATTTAAGCGTGTCAAGACATTTGTATGAAATATCTCCACCCATCATGTGAGTTGCCTGCGACTCTGTTGCTGCGAACAGAAGCGGTATTAAGAAAAGGATAGCTAAAAAGCTCTTTTTTAATAGTTTAAACATATTGTACTTGTTTATTTTTTCTTTATTTGAGAAAGACAACGCAAAATAATGGTTTTCGTCCTTATTTCCAATCGTTTCGAGGTTGTTTAAAGTCTTACACATATTTTTTCGGTAAATGTACCTTCGTCAGTCGTAAAGTGCATATAGTAGATACCTGAGGAAAGAAGAATGTTGCACCAAATTTCATTTTTGTTAATATTTTTTTCAGAGTACACTGTAATACCTTTGCTATCAGATACTTGAGCGCATTTTATTTGATCAGAACATTCTAGTTTGAAGCGACCATTAGATGGATTCGGATAAAAGGAAATAGCTGTCGCTTTCAATAGACTATGCGTTGAGGAAGATTGCCTAAAACTGACAAAATTTTCACTGGCTATTTTCAGTAATTTTTCTCCAACATTTTCATCGTTTTGAATAATACCTGCATCTAGACAGATGTCCATTTTCAAAAAATCTTTACTTTCAAAGTTTGAGGTTTGTGTAAATCCAATAATTGTGCGTCCTCCGGGGGAGTTTAGAGCCAATTCTTCTGTCCAAAAACTATTTTCATTTGGACTGAGCTGTGAAAATATGTAATCAGCGGATGTGCCTTCTGCAGTACCATCACCTCCGAAAGTTAGGTCCGAACTATCTTTCCACTTAGATTCTGCAAAATTGATAAAATCACTGTTGTTCGTGGGTATTCCATTTTTACCATTGCCATCGTTACAAGCGATGGAAGATGATAAGTCTTTATTAAGAAACGTAGCCATCACAAATGGCGTAGATTCAGCGAAGTGATTTTCATCATAATCGTCTCCATTATAGATGAATATAGAGTGTGGATATTTTTCAAAAGTACCTGCATAATTATCGCTTCTATTTCCACACTGCCCATCTAAAAAGAAACCGGTATAAATATCTGAATATGAGGTAGATCTTCTGTTGATGATGTAGTATTCTAAATACTTTTGACTACCAGAATATTCACTTATCATTAAGGCAATTTCTATACCTATTTCTTGTCCTTTTGAGGCTTGGTGTTCACCCTGAATATCGTTAAATATACAGTAAGCTGATTTACGACCTTTTATATCTGGGTAGTCTCCATTTTCTGGGTCATAGATACCATTTTTATTGAAGTCTATAAACGGAGCCAAATAGTTCGCAAATCCATCAGATCCTTGAGCAGGCCAATCTGATATGGCTTTAGGTAGTTGATATGAAGATTTGTCAAAATCTTGTTGATGGGTTTTGATTTGCTCACGTGTTACTATCCATACATTGTTCCATTTAGGATTGGTACTTGTTTCCCCAGTCAGTGTATCCATAGGACCAGACCAAAAATCGTAGTCACCTGGTATACTTTGATAATGAGTGGCTGTATGATATTTGTCATCTAAATCTTTAGCAACAATCCATAAGCCTGCTTGCCTCAGAAGTGGTTTTGAAGTGTCCTCTTGGTAAAATGAAGCAGATCGTAAATTGTTCAGATTGACTCCTAAAGAACCATTAGAGTTCACCCGAAAGCTATGGTCACCTTCCAATTCGGTGAAGTTAACTTGGGAAAATGAATGAATACCCAAAAAAGTAAACCAAAAAAGATAAATAAGCCTCATTTAGAGTCTAATACGTATACCGAGGTCGGTGTAAAATGCAAATTCTCTTTGATTTATAATAGTACCGTTGTAAGCAGAATTTAAACCAAACCTGTACTCCGGATATGCAATTAATGAAACCCTGTCGCTAGCCCTCAGAGCTGCTCCTATACCAATATGGGCGAAGTTGATGCCTGAAGTTCTGTAAGTTTCGCTATTTAATTTAATAACCTCATTTTCTTGATTCAGATTTTCGCCACTTGCTTTACTAGATATACCAATAAGAATGCCTGATCTTGCCATCACAGCTACGTATTTATTGCTGTATAGTTCTCTTTCTAATGAAATTGGAATAGTGACATTCGTATATACATTATTTGAATTATAGGTTTTCCCTTCTTCTAATTGTTCCTCTTCCACTGTCACGGTATACGTTCTTGTGTACGTGCCAAGCACAGGGTGTATTACTGTTTCTGTTCTTTCTTCTTCTCTGTAAACAGTTATTAATTTATCACTTTCTTCATAGAAGAAATTTTCATTTCGCTCTGCTCTGTTTATTCCGAACTGAATGCTCCATTTAGGGCTGATGTCATAGATTAACCTAAGGTCTACAGCATTTGATAATTGTTGACATTCTGTGTTATTTCTGTTTTCCAAATACAAGGAGTTCCCACTTAAAGATCTTCCACCTATGCCCAGACCCGCTGAAGCGGAAATACTCCATCTAGATTTATCAACTAGTTTATGAATAGGAAGTTTCTTGTTTTTGTCTTCTTTTTCCTCTGTTTCTTCTTTGGTTATCAAGTTGTCATTTTCTGAAAAATCAGTTTCTTGAACTTTCTCGTCGGAATTGCTCTCATCGTTTAGCGTTAAGTCATTTGGTTTAACTTCTAAATTACTTGATAAATCCGACATAGATTTAGACACTATAGATGGTGCTTCACTCAGTTGTTGCACTAGGTTTCTATGATATAGAGTGCCTCCTTCCAAGTTGGTGTTGTCAGTCTTACTTGCTATTTTTTGGAATAGATCTGCTAACTGAGCGTTAGCTATCTGTTTTTGAGGAGATGTAGATTCATTACTTGCTTTTAGTGGTGTTTTGTCCAATTTTTCATTTTCCAAAGAAGGGAGACCTACGTTTGGAGTCCTTACTTGATCGAACGCGTTATTTTGCTTTTTTAATAGACCTTCAGCGATATTGCTAGTGCTTTGTTCGTTGTTCTGATTTTCAAAATTTTCAGAAGCGGTATTAAGTTCTGTATTATCTAACAGTCCTATTTCAAGTTGCGTGATTTCTCTATTATTTGATTTTTCGCTATCAAAATCAATTAGAAGTAAGCCTATGATTCCTGCAGATGCTATCACAGCTGCGGAAGACCATATCCATATTGCTCTTTTCTTTTTTGATCGAGCATTTTGAATCTTATCAAACAAATCTGCACTTGGTGCGGACTCAAAATTCTCAAATTTTTGTTTGAAGATATTTTCTATGTCTTTACTCATGTTCGTTCTATGCCATACTTGGCAAGCATTTTTATTAGTTGTTGCTTAGCTCTGCTATACTGGGTGCGGGAGGTTACATCTGTGACTCCCAGAATATCTGCTATTTCTTTATGACTGTATCCTTCTATTGCGTATAGATTAAAGACTGTTCTGTAGCCTTCAGGCAGCCTTCTCATCACATCCAGAATAAAGGAGGTTTCCAAATTACTTATGGCAGCTGCGTCTAAACTCTGTTCTGTGGTGTTCTCTAAGTCTCCCGGTTCAAATTTGCTGATTCGCTTATCATTACTTTTAAGTGCAGTGAATACGACAATTTTTCGAACCCACCCTTCGAATGAACCGGTACCTTTAAAAGTTCTTATTTTATCAAAGATTTTTATAAACGCATCTTGGAGCACATCTTCTGCCTCCATTCTACTATTACAATATCTTAAACTCACACCCATCATTTTTTGGGAATACTTTTCATATAATACCTTCTGACAATGCACATCATTATTCTTACATCCTTCAATGAGTTGTTGTTCATCCAATTGGTTAGTTTTAGTGCTTTGTTTGGTTGGTTTCAATGGGTAGACTCCTTACAATGCAAATATGTTGCATCATTCCTTAAAAAATAATAAAGTATCTTTTTGGAAACCTGTAGTGTGTTACTATTTTTATCAGTGCCTTAGAAAAAAAGTCTCATTTTTGCGACTTCATGCAGCCAATTAAAAAGGAAACACTAGTACAGTTCAGTCTTGAAGTATTTCAAGCAATGGGTTGTGATATATCAGATGCTAAACTTGCTACTGAAGTATTGATTTCTGCTGATCTCAGAGGTATAGACAGTCACGGAGTTTCTAGATTAGTAGGTTATGTCAATCTTTGGGAGGCAGGACGTATTAATGTGAAACCGAACATTCAAATCATTCGTGAAAAGAAGTCAACTTTCACTATAGACGGTGATAGTGGTCTAGGGTTGGTGGTGACTCCTAGAGCGATGGATATTGCTATAGAAAGAAGTAAGATTTATGGATCTGGATGGGGTGCTATTTGCAATAGTAATCATTTTGGTATTGCAGGCTATCATGCTATGAAGGCACTTCATCACGATATGATAGGCATGGCAATGACCAACGCTACTCCTTTTATACCACCAACACATAGTAAACAAGCAATGTTAGGTACCAATCCGATAGCCTACTCTTTTCCTGCAAACGAGGAGGATCCTTTAGTAATAGATCTAGCTACTGCTTCAGTGGCCCGTGGAAAGATAGAAATAGCTAGACGTGAAGGTAAAGAGATACCACGAGGATGGATGGTTGACAAAGAGGGTAATGAAAGCCAAGACGTAGATGAATTGAAAAGAGGAGGTATGCTTACCCCACTTGGAAGTTTGGAAGAACTGAGTAGCCACAAAGGATATGCTCTAGGCAGTCTAGTAGACATACTCACTGGTGTTTTGTCAGGCGGGAATTTTGGTAAATGGGTGCCTCCATTTGTGTCCTTCTTACCGCTTTTAGAAGATTTGCCTGGTAAGGGATTGGGACATTTCGTAGGTGCGATGGAGATAGACGGTTTCAGGTCAGCAGAGGATTTTAAGAAGAGTATGGATACTTGGATCAGAAGTTTTAAGGCTGCTGAACGAATAAATAATAATCAACAGGTTTTTGTTCCTGGAGAAAAAGAAGTGATAGCAGAAAAGTATCGAAAAATTCACGGCATTCCTTTAAATGAGAATGTAGTTTCAGATTTGGAAGGTTTAGCTAGGAAATTTAACTTAAAATCACTTTAGTATTTACCCTTGTAGACGATAAACATTGTCTGTCGAAAATTGTATTGTTAAAGAATGATTTCTTTAATTTCGTCATTATTCAAATAAACACATGAGAAAAAACATCATATTTATAACGTTGTTCTTGCTATTCAGTGCAGTTACTCTGGCTCAATTGACCCCGAAAGTTCCAGATATGAGTGAAATGGGCGAGGGTAGTGATCCTAACAGGTTTGCAGATTTACAGATTTTGGAATATGACGCATCAAGTGTCAATGAATTAACCTTAAAGCAGAAAGAGTTGGTGTATTATCTATCTCAAGCTGCATTGAGTGGGAGAGAAATTACATATGCACAGAACTACCGGCATAATATACTCATCAAAAGAGTACTTGAAGAGGTATATGAAAAATATACCGGGGATCGTTCTGCCCCACGATGGAAAGAGCTTGAAGTATATATTAAGAGATTTTGGTTTTCAAATGGAGTCCATCATCATTATGCCGAGAAGAAGTTTATACCTGATGTGAATCCTAGATTTTTAGCCAATATGCTCCTAAATACTCCAAACTTGAATCTACCGATGGAAGAAGGAGAAACTAAAATGGACTTCATCAAGAGAGTAGTTACTTTAATATATGATCAAGAATCAGATACCAAAAAAGTAGTGAAAGATAAAGGAGTAGATAAAGTTTTAGAATCTGCGAATAACTACTATGGTGAAGGGGTTACCGAAGCTGAAGCTATCGCTCACTACGCTGCAATGGGTGAGAAAGGAGAGGCACAGCCAATAGAGTATGGTTTGAACTCTAGACTAGTAAAAAATAAAAGAGGCAAACTAACGGACTTAGTGTATAAATCAGGTGGACTCTACGGAAAAGCATTGGATCAGGTAATATTTTGGTTAAAGAAAGCTCAAACGGTTGCAGAAAACCCTACGCAAGCAAATCATGTAGGCTTGCTCATAGAGTACTTTGAAACAGGAGATTTATCAAAGTGGGATGAGACCAATATCAAATGGGTAAATAGTACTGAAGGAGACATTGATTTTATACTTGGATTTATAGAGGTGTATGGCGATGCTATAGGATACAAAGGAGCATACGAAAGTGTAATTCAGGTTAATGATAAAAAGGCAAGTAAACGTATGGCAGTATTGAGTAAAAATGCACAGTACTTTGAAGACAAGAGCCCTATCATGGACGAACACAAGAAAGAGAATGTGGTAGGAGTAAGTTACCGTGTGATTAATGCCGCTATGGAAGCTGGCGATGCTGCTCCAGCTACACCTATTGGAATCAACCTTCCAAATAGTAATTGGATACGAAGTACACACGGGAGTAAATCTATCAGTCTCGGCAATATTGTGGAGGCTTATAACTCTGCAGGTGGAAGTAGTTCTCTAGACGAGTTTTACTTGGATGTAGAAGTGAAAGCTCGTATTAAAAAGTACGGTAAATTAAGTAGTAAGATGCATACTGCAATGCACGAAGTGATAGGTCACGCAAGTGGTAAGATTAATGAGGGAGTTGGTACACCAAAAGAAACGCTGAAAAACTACAGTAATACACTGGAGGAAGCACGTGCTGACTTGGTAGCTTTATATTATATATACGATACGAAATTGGTAAAACTAGGCTTAATGCCAAGTATGGGTGTGGGTAAGGCAGAATATGATAGTTATATAGCTAATGGAATGATGCTACAATTGCGTAGATTGGATAAGGGTGAAAACATAGAGGAAGATCACATGCGCAACCGTCAATTGAATGCCAGTTGGGCCTATGAAAAAGGCTTAGAAGAGAATGTGATTGAGAAAAAAGTGGTAAACGGGAAAACCTATTTTGTAGTCAATGATTATGATAAGCTTAGAGAAATATTTGGAGAATTATTAAGAGAGATACAACGTATAAAATCTGAAGGTGATTATGCTGCAGCAGAAGCTCTTGTAGAAGGGTACGGTGTGAAAGTAGATGCTGATTTACACGACGAAGTACTAGCAAGATACGAAAGTCTAGAGTTGGCACCTTACAGCGGATTTGTACAGCCTAAGTTAGTGCCAGTAATGGATGCAGAAGGGTACTTTATAAATCTAAAAGTAGAGAAAGAAGAGTATGCTGAGCAAATGATGCGTTTTGCTAAAAAATATGCTTTTGTTGGAGTAGGAGAATAATTGTTGGTTTTGGCATGAAGAATAAGTATTCTAAGATATCAATACTTTTGATTTTCGTATTGTTATTTCTAGGTAGTGCGGTTTGGATGTATAAAAAATACGTAGTCCCAAACAGCCCTTACAATACGGAGATAAAACTAAGAACACCAAAGTAATCTTAAAATGCATAAGAGCTGGAGAGATGTTTTAAAGAAAGATATAGAATCTCGCTATTTTATTGATTTGCAAGACAAACTCACAGCTTTGAGAAGTAAGGGTTTTTCCGTATATCCTCCACAAAAAAAAATTTTCAGTGCTTTGGAACTTACACAACTGGATGAGGTCAAAGTGGTGCTGTTGGGTCAAGATCCGTATCATGGAGAGGGTCAAGCTCACGGTCTCTCATTCTCGGTTCGTACAGGGAATCGAATTCCTCCTTCATTAAGAATTATATTTAAAGAATTGTCAGATGATGTGGGATGTGAAACCCCAAAAGAAGGAGATCTCACTCAATGGGCAAAGAATGGAGTACTCCTTCTCAATACCATTCTTACAGTAGAGCACAAAAACCCAGGATCACACAAAAACCTTGGCTGGGAGACCTTCACAGATGCAGTTATTCAAAAAGTATCAGAAAATCAGCAGCGGGTTGTATTTTTTCTCTGGGGTAAGTATGCACAATCCAAAAAGCATCTAATAAGTTTGGATAAACATCTTGTCTTAGAAGCACCACATCCTGCGGCTGAAGTTTACCAAGGAGGGGAAGCCGGTTTTTATGGGAGTAAACCTTTCAGTAAAGCCAATGCCTTTTTAGATGAAGAAGTGGATTGGGCTATCATTTGAAATAAATATTAGTATGCTCCTCAATTTACGGTTGTGAGAAGTGGAACAAGAGAAGGAGATAACAAACCTTATAGCATCCTCAGCTAGACTAAGTAGGTGTGTTTTGATATAGATTGGTGAATAGAGTAGTAGGATCGCTTTAGAGCACGATTACTCTACTGTTTCTACTTTGGTGACAAAGTACTTGGTGTCTCCAAGAAAAGGTATACGCACAAACTTTTCATCATAGTAAAGTCTTACCATACCTTTATTAGAGTTTTTCAGTTGTTCAAGTATTTCAGTGTCTCCTCTTTTTATTGAGAATTCCCAAATACTGCTTGTTATATCGCCATCTCCTTCACTGAACCCTCCGGTGTTAAGTTGGCCTTCGTTTGTTTTGAAGACATATCCTTTCTCAGATACTTTGATAATTCTACCTACTCTGTAGCCACTGCTGAAATTAGCAAACAGTGCCAAGATTACAACTAAAACAAACCCAGTAATACTCAAGCCAATAATCCAAAGTAAGATTTTTTTTACGGTATTTATTTCTTCTCTTGTGATAACAAATTTAGAGAATTCTCCCACTGATCGGTGAAATGCTTCAGAAATAGGCTCGCAAATAGTGCTATATCTGTATTGCCTACCTCTAGCATTATCGAGGTGACAGATTTATCCGTAATTCCACAAGGTACGATGTGATTGAAGTATGATAGGTCCGTACTAATATTTAACGCAAATCCGTGCATGCTAACTCCATTTCGAATTCTAATGCCTATAGCACCGATTTTACGCTTTTCTTCCTCAGACTCACCTATCCAAATGCCAGTTAATCCTTCTATTTGGTATGCCTGAATACCTAGTTCTAGCAAGGCTTGGATTATAGACTCTTCTAAGGTTTCTACGTATTTTTTCACCCCAATGCCGTGCTTTCGAAGATTTATGATAGGGTAACCTACCAATTGACCAGGTCCGTGATAGGTGATATCTCCGCCTCGGTCTGTCTTATATACTTCCGCACCAATTGCCTTTAGAAGTGTTGGAGAAATGAGGAGATTAGTTTTGTCAGCACTTTTGCCAAAAGTGTATACGTGATTATGCTCGCAAAGAAGGATGGCATCCTCTCCTCCGTTAGATACTACTGTATGCATTTCTTGCTGTGCCTTTAGTCCATCTGAATAGTTGACTTGTCCTAGTTGTTTAATGTTAAAACTCATCTAACTCTTCGTTTTACAAATAATCCTAACATGAAAAACACACCAATGAAGCTGCCAAATCTACCAATATAGTCCCCATATTGCGAGTAGAATGTTAAATTGGAATACGGCTGTACCTCCACCCTTAAAGCAGAAGGTTCCCACCATTCTGATCGCTCCATTATTTGGCCCATTCTGTTTATACGGCAGCTTATTCCCGTATTTGCACTCCTTATCACTTCCCGTCTGTTTTCTATGGCACGCAGACATGCATAGTACATATGTTGCTTATAGCCATCTGTATCTTTCCACCAGCCATCATTTGTTATGACTAAAAGTATTTCTGCCCCTCGTCTGGTGAACTCACTTACATAGCCTGAGAATACACTCTCATAACATATAAGTGGAGCTAGGTCAGGATTTGATCCGGCGTCAAATACTTTTGGAGATTTATCTCTTCCAAGGCTACCACTTATTCCTCCAAGGTTCAGTGCAAAATACTCTAAAAAGCTAAAAACCTTAGGATACGGCATCTTTTCAGCTCCGGGGACTAATTTACTTTTGTGGTACAGGTCTAGTTGGCCATTTGGACTCACTTCTAAAGCAGTGTTGTAGCTCTCGTAATACCTTCCTCTTGACTCACGAGCAGTTGGCTCCATTTCCTCACCTTCATCATAAAAATTGAAGGTTGATATCCCAGTTACGATATGGGCATTTTTGTGTTTTTTGGTGAACTCCTTAAGTAACCAAATACTCTCGAATTGTGTGGGGTAGTCCTCATCTACATATTCTACCACAGCGGTTTCAGGCATAATGATATATTTAGTACTATCTGTAATTTGTGTCTCAGCCAAATCCAACATGGTCTGAAGACTTTTGATTTCTTCACCACCATTAAATTTTTCATATGGATCAATGTTAGGTTGTATAATTATAGCTTCGTACCCTTGTCTTTTATGGTAACTTATGGGTGAAGATAAGAAGTAAAAGACTCCTGAAATCAATATAGGAAGAATGATAACCAAAGCAGGCTTTATCCACTTTTTAAACTCACTACCAGATTGAATAGCACTAAAAACAACAACATTGCTGAGCAATACCCAGAGGCTACCACCCAAGGTACCAGTGATCTCATACCATTGGACAACTTCATTATGTTTTGCGAAGATGTTTCCGAGGGTAAACCAAGGCCACGTTATCTGCCAATTGAGATGGAGGTACTCATATGAAAGCCACACAGCTATAAACACAAAAAGTGCTTTTGAATCTCCGAAAGTTGATCTCGATTTTCTATAGACATACCAAGGAATGTACATAAGAAATGAGTTTGCCACCATCATCACGATACTTGAAACAGGTTCTGCATTCCAAACCCACCAGGAGATGACAATATTCCAAAGAAGTAATGACGCATAGATCAACCATCCACTGCTTTTGTGATGGTGGGTTTCTTTTTCTAATAAGAAAAGAGGCACAAAAGCAAATAGCCCAAGAAAGAATAAATCTCTTGGAGGCCAAGCTAACCAAAATAAAATTGCGGGTAAAACTGTTAACAGGAGAATTTTAAGTTTTCTATTTTGCATCTATTCCAGCTATTATTAATACAAATTCCCCTTTTGGTGTATTCTTTTCGAAATGCTCTAATACTTCGGTCACACTTCCTCTTACAAACTCCTCAAATTTCTTAGTCAACTCTCTTCCTATTGCGACCTTTCGATCTTTTCCCAATATATCTTTTATCATCTGCAGACTTTTGGTGATACGGTGTGGACTTTCGTAGAATACCGTGGTGCGTTTTTCTTCTAAAAGAGATTTTATTTTGGTCTGTTTTCCCTTTTTGTGAGGCAGAAATCCTTCGTATACAAACGTGTCGCAAGGCAATCCTGAATTAACCAATGCCACTAAAGCAGCTACTGCTCCTGGTAGCGTAATAACTTGGATTTCAGAGTTGACGGCTTCACGAATCAATAAGAATCCAGGGTCAGAAATGCCAGGCATTCCTGCATCTGAACACAGTGCTAAGTTCTCGCCAGCCTGCAGTCTGCTGATTATGGACTCTAGAATCTTGTGCTCATTATGCTGGTGGTAAGGAATGAGTTTTTTCTCGACATGGTAATGGTCCAATAACTTCTTCGTCTGCCGTGTATCTTCAGCTAGTATGGCATCTACACTTCCCAAGGTTTCAATAGCCCGATATGTGATATCTCCAAGATTTCCTATGGGTGTAGGTACGATGTATAATATTCCCTCGTTCAATTCAGGGCAAAAATAGCTATAATTGAACCGGAAGAATGCAAAGACATACAGCAATATGGATAGCAATGTCAGTGACATTATCTTCGGCGTATGCACAGCAAGTAAGAACAGTAACTTCTCTGCCAGAAATCTTGAGAGAAAACTTAGGGATTGAATTAAATTCAGAAGTAGAGTTTTACTTTATAGCAGATGGAGGTAATCCCTCTTCTCTTTACTCTTATGATACTACGACTTCGGAACTCACAGCTCAAACTATAGCGGGAGTCACTAATAGAGGTTGGGAGGACCTCACTCAAGATGATTCAGGGAATGTTTTTATAGGAGATATAGGCAACAATAGTAATAATAGAAGAGATTTAAGTATATACAAAATCGCAAAGAGTGAGTTGGAGAAGTCAGATGACCTCACAGCAGAAGTAATTTACTTTGAGTTTGAAGATCAGCTCTCGTTTCCACCTGTTTCTGAAAAGCTTAATTATGATTGTGTGTCCATGTTTTGGTACAAGGACAGCATTTATCTATTCACAAAAAATAGAACAAATCCATACGACGGATGGTGTTATATGTACGTGCTACCCGATGAGCCTGGAGTGTACCAAGCAAAATTGAGAGATAGTCTGCATTTACCTTCAGGATCGATGGAGTTCGGTTGGGTCACGTCAGCCGATATTATAGGAGATAGTATAGTACTCTTAAGCAGTGCCAATGTACACGTGGCTGGAGGATTTGGCACTAAACCTCTTTCGAGCCTAAAATGGCAGAAACTTGGAGTTGGATTCTCTCAGAAAGAGTCTGTTTGTTTCGATACGAATGCTCAAACAATTTTCATATCTGATGAGTTCAACTTTATCGGGAATAAGCTATATGAGCTAAATAGGTCTACTTGACGTGCGAAAGTTCCGTGATAATAGAAAACGGATAAACTATTGTATGACTTCTTCCGCATTAAGTATTCAACTTCCTGACAACATAAGAACAACACTTTCGGTAAGTGATTTGTTGGGTAGAGATATAATGAGTGGTCCTGTTTGGTCCGATGTTTTGATTTCAGGAGATGATTTACCACGTACCGTATACCTCATTCAGTTAACAGGAGAGGGACTTTATAGAGAATTTAGATGGGCGAAAAAAGAATAATATCTCAGTTAACGTTTTACAATTAATTCCTATTAATTGGTCTCGCATTTATGTCATTTACTACTCAAGATAAAAACACATTTAGAGATGAGCAATTGGAATACCCACGTGTATTAGATGCTTTTCAAGAAAAAGCAGAAGAGGTGTACGCTATGCTGAAATCAAAAGGTGTAAGTCACTCCAGTTTTGATATCTATATCAGAGCATTCAAGTTTGAAGAACAGCTGGAAGTCTGGGCAAAAAACCAAGAAGATAGCACTCACGTGTTGGTTGTGACTTAAAATTTTTGCTCCAACGTAGGTGACCTTGGACCTAAAAGGAAGGAAGGAGATAAACAGATACCTGAAGGGGCATATGTACTGAGTAAATTTAATCCTAGAAGCAATTTTCATCTATCCTTAAAGGTGAATTATCCTAATATCAGTGACTCCATACTCTCAGATAGATTCAGTCCTGGAGGTATGATATTTATACACGGAGGTTGTCGCACAGCGGGGTGTATTCCTATAACAGATGACAAAATTAAAGAGCTGTATGTTTTTTGTGTAGAGTCAACGAATACCGGTCAGAATGAAATTCCGATCCATATCTTTCCAGCACGTCTGACCGACGAAAACTTTGAACTTATGAAAGAGCAGTATGATCTAGAATTAGCAGACTTTTGGAGACAGTTGAAAGTGGGGTATGACCTTTTTCAAGAATCTAAGAAAGTTCCTCTGCATGAAATAGACACTTCTGGTGTCTATACCTTTTATTGAGTTGTTACGGCCTATAACCACTTTTTCTGAAAATACCATTTAGGTCTTCATCCGCCAATAGTTGTGAGATACTCACTTTTGGATTTTCATTCATATACTTCTTTACGATTTGCCAACCTATCCATACTCCTGTACGTGGACTGCTTTCATTTCCGAAAGGTGTCGTGAATGGACTTTCATTGAAATAGTGCTTTTGAAAGCTATTTTTATCTGAGCTATATAGTACTTCTCTTTCCACTAGGTAACTCCACATGTTTTCTTCTTGGTCCTCGACCCATTCTATTTGACCTTCCAGATAGTTTATTTTTAACGAATCTTGATATTCGGGCATTAAAAGATCCAATAAGTACATTTTCTTCCCTTCATAGACAGCCTGTTCTATAAAGTTTGTTGCATTTGAGCTTTGAACCTTGTAGTCTACAAATGTCTGTATGCAATTGGGCACGATACGGTAAGGCTCAAATTTTTTGACACGGTATAATGGGAATTGCTCTGGATTTAGCAAACTATATACTTCATACTCTCTGCCCAGGTACATGTCTAATCCAATACCGAAAGCTTTTTGTTCTTGATCAAAAATACTTCCATAGTGGAACGTAGAAATAAACGTATTGATTCCAGTAATCTTTTCATCCGGAAAGTATAATTTGATATATTTTGCGGCTGTGGTTAGTTCTTCTTCATAATCCTTAAAGTCTCCATAAAGGTTTTGTGTGATTTTATATAAAGAGTCCATATTATGATGGGCTATGTATTTGTATAGCTCTGCTGCTATGTCTTTCTCGTCAAATCCTGGTCTATAAATATTTGAAGCAGCGATAGTCTTGGTGTATACATTATAAAAGTAAGGGTGCTTTTCACTCAGTGTCAGAATTTCTTGAGCACTCTTACACGTAAAGAGTTCTTGTTCAAATCTCAACGTACTTAATTCGATATTTATATCAGATAAATCTTTTACGTGTTCGTTTGGCGAACAAGCATACATAAATAAGACCGTAAGTATTATGAATAGTTTGTGCACTATTATTGAATTTTTGAATGTAATATTTGCAGACACAACAAGGAGTTTATTTAATCATTATGAAAAACGTTACAATACTAGCCTTAGGTATACTAATTTCACAAGTATCTTTTGCACAAGAGCAGTTTAAGTTTGGCTTAAAGGCTGCGACTAACATTGGTTGGCTCACAGGTACAAGTAGGAATATAGAAAACGACGGAATTAAGGCAGGGTTCGCATATGGTTTAATGGGAGACTACTATTTTGACGATGACCGTAAATATGCCTTAAGTTCTGAGATTTTGATTTCGAACGTGAAAAGTAGATTTAATTTAACTACTGACCAAAACTTTGTCAACGACACCGCTACTACAGGTGGACCTATAAGTGACTTGAATTATGCATACAATATACAGTACTTAGAGATTCCACTTAGTGTAAAATTTAGAACAAAAGATATTGGGAATATTGCATATTGGGGGAATTTTGGATTTTCTCCAGGATTCATTTTGAATGCTAGAACTACGATAAAATCTGGGAACATTCCTCAGTATATTGCAGACTTAGACCCTACAGATTATAAAGTAAATGATTCAGAAGGGGAGGATTTTACAGTGGATGATTTCGACGACAAAGTATTTCTTTTCAGATTCCCAATTATCATTGGTGGAGGAATAGAATATAAGCTAGCTGGTAAAACAGCCATACAAGCGGGAGTAAGATACACAAATACTTTTACTGACATGTTTGTTAAAGATAAGACTGCAGAAGCAAAGAATAATGATCTCGCATTTGCAGTTGGGGTGCTTTTTTAAGAGCAATTCCCTTACAAAAGTCTTTTACCCGTGAAAGTAGCACTCTCTCAATTGAACTATGTTGTAGGAGACATAGAAGGCAATGTCGCAAAAATCACCGTAGACATAGCAAAAGCGAAGTCTGATAAAGCTGATTTGATTGTTTTTTCCGAGCTTGCGATTTGTGGTTACCCGCCAAAAGACTTGTTGGATTATCCCAGTTTTATAGAACGCTGTGAAGCTGGCTTAGAGCTCATTAGAGAAGCTAGCGGCGATATTGGTGTATTGGTAGGAGCTCCTGCTTGGAGTAAGCTCAATAGGGGTAAGAAGCTTTATAATTCTGCATTTTTTTATGTAAATCAAAAATTAGTACGACGCATTGATAAAACGCTCTTACCTACTTATGATATTTTTGATGAATACCGGTACTTTCAACCAAATGAAGTATTTGAATGTATAGATTTCAAAGGAGAGAAAATCGCAGTTACAATTTGCGAGGATCTTTGGAATGTAGATGAAGAAAAGCTTTATAAAACGACCCCAATGGACGAGTTGATTAAGCAAAATCCGTCGGTTATGATCAATTTGAGTGGTTCTCCATATAGCTATAATCATGTTGAAAGAAGAAGATCTCGGATGCAGCTAAATGCTGAACAATATGGGGTTCCATTATTTTACGTAAATCAAGTAGGGGGAAATACGGATATCTTATTTGACGGTGGCTCCATGTTCATCAATCGAAAAGGAGAAATAGTAGAGGAGTGTGAGTTTTATAAAGAAGATTTTAAAGTTATAGACTGGGATAGTAATCGCATCTATGAAGATAACCACTTGGACTATTCTGATTACGATATAGGGCTCATACACGATGCCCTTGTGATGGGGGTCAGAGACTATTTTCAGAAAGTAGGCTTCACAAAGGCGGTGTTGGGCAGTAGTGGGGGAATAGACAGTGCAGTGGTCCACGCTATTGCTGCTGAAGCACTTGGAGCGGAAAATGTCAAAGCAATCACTATGCCGAGCAAATACAGTAGTACAGGCTCTGCAGAGGACGCTAAAAAATTGGCTAAAAATTTGGGTTCACCATTTAGCAACATTTCTATCAAGGATGTTTTTGATACATTCAATGAGACCTTAGCAGATGAATTCGAAGGAACAGAACAAAATGTGACTGAAGAAAATCTGCAGGCACGATGCCGAGGAATTATTTTGATGGCCTACAGCAATAAGTTTGGAAATATGGTGCTCAACACAAGTAATAAAAGCGAAAGTGCAGTAGGTTACAGTACACTATACGGTGATATGTGCGGAGGATTGTCAGTGATTGGGGATCTATACAAAAAGCAGGTGTATGAGCTGGCTCGTTTTGTCAATAGATATGGTGAGATCATACCATATGAAATCATAAATAAAGAACCTAGTGCTGAGCTGAGACCTAATCAAAAGGATAGCGATTCTTTACCTCCTTATCCTGTTTTGGATAAAATCCTATTTCACTATATCGAAGAGAAAAGAGGATGGAAAGAGATAGTAGATATGAAGCTAGACGGAATGGATGAGGCACTGGTAAGAAAAATAGTGCGTATGGTGGACCGTAATGAGTATAAAAGGTTCCAAGCATCGCCTACGCTCCGTATCAGTCACAAAGCCTTTGGATTTGGCAGAAGAATGCCAATAGTCGCTAGATATAATCACTAGAACTAGGGGCTAGTATTGCTTTACTTCTTATAATCCTGCCAAAGCTCTATCTACGACACTCCTGTCTACTTTATCTAGGGACACAATGGTATTCATTGCAGACTTAGGAATAATGTTCTTGGAATAGTAGAAAGCTTGATCTCCTTGGAACGAAACCGCTATTAACTTTGCCTTGGTATTTTTTGGCACTTTTCCAAAAGTCACTCGACCTGAGTTTTCATTCCCTTTTAATACGCCTTTTACATCATTAAATACTATAAAGTATTCTGCTAGAATTTCTTGATCGCCTTGCACAGCAAATTGAATTTTAGGCTCTTCTGGAAATCTGTCACAATTGATGTGTCCTAGATTATATATCTTCAGCTTATCTTGATTTTCTTGTTTCTTTTTCTGGTCCTCCTTCATTTTTTTGACTTTCTCTCCCTCTATTTTCAAATGAGCAAGCCATTCTGCCTTTGAGTTAAATCGTTGACTATCCAACACATTACCTTCGGCATCTAGCGTTAGCTTGGTCATACTCCAAGTCTTAACTATCTCGACACGAGGTTTATTTGGCGGTAATACCCAGTTCATCTTTTTAGCTCTCGAGTCTTTTACAAATATTTGCATAGCAGTATCTCTATGTTTTCCATTAGCAAAGCCGAGACTTAGTCCTATATTCTTGTTCACGCTTACTTTTCGTTTTGACTTAGCCTCCCTTGCATCTAAAAAGATGCTACCTCCAGTTTCTATCATTGATCCATTAGATATGGTTGACATGTCATTTATCATAAGATCGGCCAGGGCATAGTACTCTTTTAGTTTTACTTGCACCGGATGTCTCGAAGTAAGTGCCAAAGCAGGTATGTGAATTTCAGTTCCCTCTTCTCCATAGATGGTCGTGTCTCTGAGTGGATTTACGAGAAAAAACTGAGCCTTTTTTTCAGGATAATTAGCTTCAAGTCCAAAAGGAGCTTCACCTTGCTGATGGTATGGAGAAGTTTGGAGTTTTACATCTACACCTACACTGTATCCCTTATATTGACTTGGGAAATTACGAGGGGTTCCTATGAGTTGGAAACCTATGGATATCATATATTCAGCGGTTTCTTGGGCTTGTTCTTGTGCCATTTTACTGAATAGATAGGTATTGCTACCATCATCTTTGGTGACAGGATATAGGATGAGTCTCTGTCCTTGGTACATTTGACTCATTAGTGAATAAATTTCTTCTTTCTGTTCTAGATTCAGTTTTACTTGATCTCGCTGAAAGATGAGGTTGTGGGTGATTACGCTGGAAGCATAAACTTGTATAAATTGGGTAGTTAGAAATAGAATACTTAAGTAATATCTCATAACTATATGTGGTTTGGTTCAGTAAACTAACGGAGTAAATGCAATTTCTATTATATTGGTTTGTAAATCTTGGTGAACTGCGGGAACAGATTCAATACAATTAAGAACATTTAGCTAGACTTTAAAAAAGAACTCAGACTTGTCGTGTTTAACAGAATAGAGAATTCTTCACATTATCCTTTTCCTATTTCATCAAGATCTACTGATTTGGATTCTAATAATTGACTTCTTTTCCTAGTGAGGTACAGCTCAAGTAAACTTAGAAGTAAAATGAAAATTATTATTGAAAATGCAACGTAATTCTCTGTAGATAGCTCATCTTGACTTAAGAATACAATCAAAGGAATAGTGATTAGGATGCAGGAGTAGACTGCTGACAACAAACAACAGATCCTGTTTAATGGTTTGTACTCTTCACGTTTTTCAATTCTTCGATACACAGAAAAAGACCTGATATGATAAAATGTATTTGCAAGCCCACTAACGATAATACCCGATACAAAGAAGTAAACACCATAGTCTATTGAGTCAAGCTCGCTGTTCATTTCCCATTCTTCAATCATGAAATACCCAAGAAGAATACTGATGGAAAAGACAATGAGAAATAGTATGGCCTTAAATATTATCGCAATGACTCTGGACACAGATGCAAATTAAGTGGAAGAGACTAATAAAAGGTGCAAAGACTTAAATGAATAAAAGGGCTTGTTAAAAGAGAAAAGGTATGATTACAGATTCTTTAGCCCTCACTATAAAACCTGTTGAATACAACACTAGCTGTCAAGTCTCCAATTCTTTCTGGAGTCCAACCTTGCTTGCCAAATTGATTAGTATTCATGGTGATAGAATTTTTATTAATTTAACACGAAGGTCGAGTCTAAATAAGATTCGTCACTTATACATATTTTCGAATGTTGTATACTTTTTGGTAGTACGAAGTGTCTTACTATGTTTTAAGAGTGATTCATGTTTATAGAATCAATAAACAATAGAAAGTGTAGCGTAACAATAATTCCTTGTGGAATACTACCACCCTTGTCTCACCTTTTCACCTACCTTTGAAACATTCAATAGAAGTGAGGTCAATAATCTGATTGTCATTTCAATAAAAATACAAAATGACATTTAATGATCTGGGACTCAATGAGACCCTGCTTCAAGCAGTAGCTGACAAAGGCTATGATACTCCAAGTCCTATTCAAGAAAAGGCAATTCCTAAGGTACTAGATGGAAGTGATTTGCTAGCCTCTGCACAGACAGGTACAGGCAAGACAGCTGGATTTGCATTGCCAATGCTTCATCTTTTGCTCAATAATCCAGCTCGACGCAGCGGTAAAAGAGCCATACGCTCATTAGTCATCACGCCTACTAGAGAATTAGCTGCACAGGTACTTGAAGACATAAGAGACTACAGTAAGTATACTAATATTCGAAGTGCTGTAATATTTGGTGGCGTAAAACAACATTCACAGGTAAACGCTTTACAAAAAGGAGTAGATGTGCTTGTAGCTACACCTGGTAGATTAATGGATCTTGAGCAACAGGGATACATAGATTTGAGAGATATAGAATTTCTGGTATTGGATGAAGCGGATAGAATGCTTGATATGGGTTTTTTACGCGATATCAAAAAGATTATAGCGATGATGCCATCTGATAGGCAAAACCTACTTTTCTCAGCAACTTTTTCTAGAGATATTAGACGTCTAGCGGAAGGTTTGTTAACCAATCCCGTAACTGTAGAAGCAACTCCTGAAAACACAACAGCAGAGCTTGTTATTCAAAAGGTCTATCGAGTAGATCAAAAACAGAAGTTAGACCTCCTTGTTAAGTTGATTTGGGAAGGAAACTGGCATCAAGTACTCGTTTTCACACGTACCAAGCATAAAGCAAACAGAGTAGCTCAAAAACTGGAAAAAAATAAAATCACAGCATTGGCTATTCACGGAAACAAATCTCAGAATGCCAGAACAAATGCTTTGAAAAAATTCAAAAGTGGAGAAGTGAGCGTGCTTGTAGCTACGGATATTGCTGCAAGAGGGTTAGATATTCCATTGTTGCCATATGTGATCAATTTTGAATTGCCTAATGTTCCTGAGGACTATGTGCATAGGATAGGGCGTACTGGAAGAGCAGGGGCAAGCGGTCAAGCTATATCTCTAGTAAGTGCGGATGAGTATGAATATGTAAGAGGAATAGAAAAACTGCTTAATATGAAGTTAGAAAGTAGTGTGATAGAAGGGTTCGAACCAAAGAGTGGTCCAGTAGAAGGCGGAAAGAAAAGAGTGAAGGCTCAGCAGGGTAGTGGACAGAACAGGAATAATCGCAACCGTAATCACCGCAGACCCAATAATAACAGAAACCGTTCGAATAGAAATTCTTCCGAAGGGTAGTCAAAAATAGATTGACTAAAGTCTCTGGATCTTTTGGATTTTATCTCCAATCTGAATTTGATTGACTACTTCCATTCCTTCAGTGACTCTTGCGAAAATCGTATATCTTCCATCTAAGTGTGGAGTAGCACAATGTGTGATAAAGAATTGCACTCCTTCTGTGTCTTTGCCGGCAGAGGCTATGCCTACTGTACCCTCTGAATATCTTTGGAAATTACTGAATTCACTGCGTTGAGTCCAATCCAAGCTTCCCCAGCCATCCCCTCTAGGACAGCCTCCTTGTACAACAAACTGTGGAACCACTCTATGAAAGTATTTGTTGTCGTAGAAACCAGAGTCTACTAATTTCAAGAAGTTAGATACTGTTCCAGGGGCGTCTTCTACAAATAGCTGTATTTTAATATCTCCCTTACTCGTGGAGATGACTACTTGCTGATCTGCTGGGATAGTCTTCACAAAATCCCAATCAATCGGATGATTATATTCTGGCTGGTAGCCTTCAAATTTTTTGCCACCAAGAGCTTCTATGGCTTTGCATATGTCGATATAGGTTTCAGCTTGTTGTGGAAGTTTGAGCTGTGATTTAATTTTCAAACATCCTTCGTAAAGCAAGTTTACAATAGGTTTTAACTCTGGGGCATATTTAGGCTTTCCTATTTTTTGCAATTCAATGGCTGCTAAACTTTGTAGAGCCATGTCTCCTGAATTCAGAGCTTCCAAGACACTTGGCCATTTTTCGTTTGGGTAAAACTCGCAATATTTACTAAAAGCTGCGTTACGTATGACTTTTGGAAATGTATCGTTAGCTATTCGCTCTTCTAAGAAGGATTTTGCAGATGTGTATTCAGACTTGAGAGCATTGATTTGAGTTGCTGGCTGATAGATGTTTGATTCTCTATAAATACCAAGCCATGGTCTTCCAAATACTTCTGTTTCGATTTCAGTTTGTGGAGGTAATTGCTTGTCTAAAAGAAGATAGAATCGTGCTCGTACCTCATTATATCTAGTTTTATTTATTAAAGAAACTATTTCATCATCATTCATTCTGTTTCTCATTTCCCGATATACGTAATGACTCGCAAGTACAGCTAAGTCTTTGTTATCATCATCCAATAAGCTGATCATCCGGTCACTTAGCTCTTTAGAACGATAACCTTTTAGTGCAAACCGAAAAGCACCATAAGCCCAACCAAGTCGAAGATCATTTTCTTGGTATTTTACATTTTCAAATAGTTGGACAGTATTACTATCTCCGCATTTACCAATCGCTTCTAAGATGTTAGGCCTGTTGTAAGGATATAACTCACCGTCAAAAGCAGACCTTAGAATTCGTAATGCACTCGAACTACCTATCTGACCAAGAGCAAAAGCAGCAGCTTTTCTTGGCAAAGGATCTTGATCTATCTGGAGCATTTGATTGAGGTACGGGATAGCCAGAGTGTCTTGTATGCTAGCAAAAGCCATCGCAGCAGCCACACGATGACTTTCCTTTTTTGCTTTCAGCAAAGGAAGTAAAGCCTCTGTATTTCTTTGGTCCTGATACTCATAGATCTGTATCAGTTGAGCATCATCACTGAACTTATTGGGGCCTTTCACTTTGGGTCCACAAGCAGTGATAAAAAGGATTAATAGAATACCGTATTTCATCTTCGCAAAGTTACATCTTCTCTACTTTCTATTTTCATAGCATAGCCTTAACATTGAGATAACATGACTCGTCTACTCTTATAATAGTGAAATCAATATTTACTTTATTGATTCTATTGACAAGCTTATTCTCAATAGCTTCAGAAGGATTAAAATCACAGTCCTGGATGAGAATAATCAACCATTGACTGGTGTCAAATTGGTAGCAGTGGATGATCAGTCTTCTGTGTATACTGATTTTGATGGAGTTAGTATTTTAGAAAATCTAGAGGATAGTAAAATCTACAAAGTAGAGATCGTAGGTTATGAATCTGGATTTGTGAAAGTCTCTCCAAACTCAGATAAAGAGATAGAAATCGTCTTACGTAAGAAGTAGTCACTCTGTAAGGTTTACTCAAAACCTATAAAACTAGTTTATACAATTATTGGTATTTCGTTCTGCTGTTAGAGTCACTGGCTGTTTACCTTTGTAGTATGTCAGTACAAGTAGCAACAGATAAAGATTTCAATAGTATAATTGGAAATAATGAAAAAGTAGTAGTCAAGTACTTTGCCAATTGGTGTGGTAGTTGTAAGCTTTTTGCTCCAAAGTTTAGAAGGCTTTCAGGAGATGATCGTTTCAATGGAGTTTCATTTTTAGATGTCAATGCTGAAGAAAATCCTGAGGCAAGAAAAGCAGCTGGCGTTAACAGTCTACCTTACTTCGCTGTTTTTAAAGACGGTAAATTAGTAGAAGGAGCAGCAACAAGTCTAGAGACTAAGGTTGTTGAAATGATAGAGTCCTTAGAAGCCTAAGTTCAAGAATAAATCTAAGTTAGAAGTCATAGCTTTAGACTAAAGGAAATACGAAACCGACTTAGATACCACAACCTTTGCCTCAGCAAAAATTATTAAACTTAAAATTAATCTTAAAATGAAAATTCCAGTAATTAAAAAATTAGTAGAGGCTTACAGCCTTGAAGAGCTTCACGCGGCTGAAGAGGCATTGTATAATGAGGAGGCTCCTGCCATTGAGATAAAAGGTGATGATGAAGGGGAGCAATTGACACACGTCTTAGCAGGAGTCTTTATCAAAGAACATATGAGAGAGCATGGTTCAGACCTGAAAACAGCATTGAGAGAATATACCCTTAAGGTAAGAAACAGTATTAGCTAGCCTGTTAACTAGCTGCATAGCTATTTCGTTTTTATAAATTTCCCAATCTTTAGGGATTTACCAGTATGTGCACGTATATGGTAGATTCCTGGCGTTAAATCAGATGCATCCAATACACTGACATTACTTACAGTCTTTATCAATTTTCCAGTGTTGTTTACTACCTCAACTCTTTCAAATTCTTGAGAAGAGTATACGTAACCTTTCGTAGGATTAGGATATAGCGTTATTTCTGTTCGACTAAGCTTCGAAATATTACTTTTTTCATCACTCACGTATATTTTGAATTTCTTGGTGGTTATGGCATTCAATGGGCAAGAGTTGTCTCGAGCAGTTACTGTGAATGTGTAAGGCAATGCACTTATATCTTCTATTTTAGGTGTCCAGCAGAATTCAGCAGTTTCTAATCTTTCTCCATCATTTAGAATGGTGAATGTACCATCTGGTATTCCCTTATCCCAACTTAGTTTCACCTGATCTGGAGCCGGAGGTACGACCGGTGGTGGCGGTACAAAAACTTTATCGTCAGAGTATATTTTAAGGCGGAACTCATTGCTGGGGAGGATATAATGTTCATCCACTGCTATGATTTCTGGAGGGTTATTTTCTGGGCACACATTAGTAAAAACAAACCTCTCCATTTAGGTGGTACTTATCTTTTCATATTTGTCATTGTCGTTCTTACGCCACTCAGTTATTTCCCAAACTATAGGCCCCTTTCTTGACTGAAAACTGGGGTATAGTAACAATCGCCTGTCCTTGAATCCATATAAAAACCGATAGGCGGATCGTTTTGAAAATCGTAATCTGGATAGTCTTTACCTACTGGATAGAAAGGTGCAAGCGGCTGGTTCGGACAAAGTCTAGCCTTGAAATTTGCCGTTTGACCATTTCCTACCATAGGAGTTCTAAGTTCATAGGATAATGAATCAAAGTCATCAATATCTGCCATACCAACATTCAGAAAATATCCTTGATTGCTACAATTTGTATTGAAATCAAAACGACTTAATGAAGCTATACTATTCTGAATGACACTACAATTCTCAAATGCTGTATAAACGAAGAATGCTTGTTTTGGATTGGTTAATGTTGTTATGTCCATACTCCGTCGTCCGCAAGAAGCGGTAATTCTCAGATTGCAGCAGTTTTTAATGCTAGAATACCTAGGTTCTGATAAGTCAATATTAGTTACGTACTCAAGCTTCCATTTGCATAGTGTTTTGCTGCAGTTGAGGTATTGCTTTGTTCTTTTGGTTTCATTAAGACTAGTTAGATCTACAGTTATTCCATTTTGACAACGCAGCTGAGAATGAATGCTATCGGCTGTGATGATTGAATCCATCTGATCCACAATGAAAGAATAGGTTACTTCTATATCAGATGTGCTCGTTTTTTTGATACCAATATGACCTGAGAATGTAGTGCTAGCTTTTAAATCCAAGCAAAGCAAAGAGAATTAGAATGTAGACTTTCAAGACTTTAAGACGAAGAGTAGCAGTGTAAAGTTGTATATGCGTCAAAGCAATTCTATAAAACACTATATTCGAAGGTGACGAAAAATTGGTTTTTTTTAATATTTCTGGTGTTTAGTGGTTACTTAGCTTATACATTTTATAATCTTAAAATGATAAATAGTACACCAAGATTTGATAAAATCTTTTTGAAATATGGTGGGTCAAGAGAATTTGGTTTAAACTACACTCCAAGTGTAGTGACTTCTTCTATAGAAAGAGGAACGTATGATGGAACTCGATACCTCGCCAGGTTTAAGGATGGAGAACTAAAATTTAGTGACGTGGCAGCGGCAAGTGGTATTCATCAAAATGAAATCGAAATTGTAAATGCTAAAGGCGTAATTACACAAGAAGGAGATAAAGGCCTGATTGAGCTGAAAACAAATTACAAAAAGATATATCTATTTAGTATAGATGAAAAATTGGTAGTTGATAGCTTTAGACCTGAAGTCGTGGTAAATTTTGAAGGAGAATGCTTAATTGACAATAAGTGTCTGACGATGGTGTCCACTGGTAGAAGTGGTGATCTACGGATGATGCTAGTGCCTGAGGGTGTGAAACAAAAAAAGCTACATAAAGAAGTATATAAACCTGAAGAGGTGGCGGTCTTCAAATCATTAAAAGTGAGTGATGGTGAAAAGGTTGTGGGCTATTTAGCAAGCGATTATGAACTAATTAGAGCTGATATGTTGGAATAGCATAAAAAAAGCTCCACTTAGTGAGTGAAGCTTTTAAACTTAAAAATACTTTCTTCTTAGTTTTTCGCTAAGTAATCAGCTACACCGTCAAAAGTTGCATTCATAGCTTCTTTTCCTTCACTCCAGTTCGCAGGGCAAACCTCACCGTGAGTTTCTAAGTGTATTAATGAATCAAGCATACGCATAGCCTCATCTACATTTCTTCCGAGTGGTAAATCATTTACCAATTGGTGACGTACCATACCATTTTTATCGATTAGGAACAATCCTCTGTATGCAATCATTGGACCATCAGCGATTAACTCATTATTTTCATTGTAGTTGTACTCGCCTGCTAATACACCGTAGTTAGTACTAATGGTCTTTGCTGTATCCGCAACTATTGGATAAGTTACACCTTGGATACCTCCGTTGTCTTTAGCCATTTGAAGCCATCCCCAGTGACTCTCTTCAGTGTCAGTAGAACAAGCTACCACTTTACAATCTTTAGCTTCGAATTCAGCTAGTTTTGCTTGAAAAGCGTGTAA
>ERZ1047472.789-NODE-789-length-27039-cov-16.811184_pt1 | contig 27039 bp, 20 predicted proteins | sample MGYA00383095_ERZ1047472 | MGnify/ENA primary metagenome ERZ1047472 (study PRJEB29581, sample SAMEA5548365) | metagenome | biome: marine; feature: coastal; material: water | depth 1 m | study: Short-term variability in the microbial, nano- and picoplankton... | reverse complement strand
TCTTCGCAAAATACCTTTTTTTTAAACGTATTTAAAATTTATTAATGTCATTTACTCTTAAGATTCATCCAACATTTGCAAGCTCAGAGAAAGACATTGCATCCTTTCTTGAAGATTTCGAGCACTCGGGGGAGTATCTCACAAAAGGAGACAGGAATGTCATTAAAAAAGGAGTGATTAATGGCGTTACCATTACGGTTAAAAAGTTTAAAACACCCAATTTTTTTCAGGGTATTGTGTATAAGTATCTAAGACAAAGTAAGGCAAAACGTTCTTTTGAATATGCAATAAAACTTATTGAATCCGGAATTAAAACACCTTTTCCTATTGCTTTTGCAGAGCGTTTTAACAGGGGCCTTAAAGAGAGTTTTTATGTAAGTGAGTTTGTAGATTATGATTTAGATTTTAGAGTCTTAAATCATACACCGCTATATCCCAATAGAGATGAAATTCTAACCCAGTTTGCAAGTTTTACTTTTAAACTGCACCAAAACAATATTAATTTTCTTGATCACTCCCCGGGAAACACCTTGATTAAAATTTTAGAAAATAACACCTATGATTTCTATTTAATAGACTTAAATAGAATGAGGTTTGAGCATATGTCTTTAAAAAAGCGGATGCATAACTTTAGGCGAATGTGGCTATCAAAAAAAATGGTACGTATTATGGCCACTCAGTATGCCCTTCTATACAACGTGCCTTTTGCAAAAGTACACGCCCTTATGCTTTCTTACAGTAAAGAGTTTCAAGGAAAAGCAAACAAAAGAAAACTTCGCAAAGCAAAACGTAAGTTGTAAAAGTATTGCTATAAATCACGTCTTTTTAAAATTAAGTAAGACCCATACACAAAAACAGTGGTCCAAACCAGGCAAATAAGCATCGAGTGCCAGGGGACATCGTATGATTTTTCAAAACTCTCTCCTACTTGATTGGCTAATGTTTGAACGGCCCCCAGTCTTGTAAAAGGCTCTGAGATTAAATCTGACATGGCATTAAGAGGCAATAGATTATAAACATTGTCTATAAGATTGATATCTTTTTTGTTTTTTAAGTAACTAAAAACAATAAAGATAAAGCCTTCAAAAACTTGCCAAACTCCCAAAAAACCAAGTGCAAATGCAGATCTTTTTATCCAAATCCCTAAAAACATACACATGCTAAAAAAGGTGGTTAATTTTATAAAATAACCCAGTAGATATTGCAAGTCTGTAAAGACAATGCTAATTTCTGTAAAGTCACTAAATACAAGCCCCAGTGTTAAGCTTACCACAAACAAAAACACACTAGATATCACAGAAAAAAGGAGTACTGCCAGAAATTTTGATAGAATAAACTCTTTTTTACTAAGGCCATCAATGAGGTTTTGTTTAAGGGTATTATAACTGTATTCATTTGCAACGATAGAGACTATAACTATAGCAAGGAAAATTTTAAGCCACGAGGCCATAAAGCTGTTAAAGTGCCAAATAAAAGGAAAATTGAAAATTCCTTGGTCTGCTATTCTAAAGTTTATACCTGCAAAGTTAAACTCATAAGAGGCAAATAAAGAGATGCCTAAAATTAAAGAGCAATACACAATGGTAATTACTTTTGCCGCTCTATTGCGTTTTATTTTATCTAGTTCTATGGAGAGTAATCTTAGCATGATGTTTTAATTATTGGTTTTTGCTGGGTTTTGAGTCAAGGCCAAAAATTTCTCTTCCAGAGATTCTTTTCTTTGCACAAGGTGAGATAGGGTGATTCCTTTTTCAAACAAAAAGGCATTGAGTTTTGCGGCGTCCATTTCTTGTGTAAGATTGGCCACTAAGAAGGCTTTATCTTCTTTGATGTTTTCAAAACTGCTACTCTCTTCGAGAATTTTTTTAAGTCTTGGCATGTCATTGCACTGTAGGGTTACAAAGCCAAAACTCGCATTCATGTGCTCAACGCTACCCACATATAGGCTTTTTCCTTTGCTTAAAACTACTACATGAGTACATACTTTCTCTACCTCGTCTAGAAGATGAGAGGCCAAGAGTATGGTGGTTCCTTTAGCTGCGATTTTTTTTATAATGCCTCTAATTTGATGGATCCCTTGAGGATCTAAACCGTTTGTAGGCTCATCTAAAATTAAAATTTCAGGATTGTTTAACAGCGCAGATGCAATAGCAAGGCGCTGTTTCATGCCCAATGAAAAGCCTTTAAAGGCATCATTTTGACGATCTAAAAGACCAACAATATCTAATGTTTTTTGAACCTGTGTTTTAGAAACCCCCTTAATTTTGCAAACAAGCTCAAGGTTTTGTTTGGCGCTCATATAGGGATAGAAGTTTGGCCTCTCAATAATAGCACCTACTTTTTTTAGGGCATTATGTGTAGATACATCACCACCAAACCAGGAAAAGCTCCCAGAGGTCTTATTTACTACATTGAGTACCACCCCCAAAGTGGTAGATTTACCACTGCCGTTGGGCCCTAGTATACCATAAACATTCCCTTTTTCTATAGAGAAAGATAGATTGCTTACTGCGGTAAGTCTTCCAAATTTTTTGGTAAGGTTTTCAATAGTCAGAATTGTTTTCAAAAACAAATATGTATTAGTTAGCTATCTATTTGACGAGTTAGGTTGTTTATTGTTACATTTATTAAAAGATAATAAAACAATCAATTGTTGTGAGTTTACTTCCATAATGTAATCTTTGTATCAATACCATGTTTATGAAAAAAGTTGTTTTAATTACAGGAGGATCCTCAGGAATAGGCAAGGCTATTGGAGAATACTTACTAGCAAAAAATTATAAGGTCTACGGTACCAGTAGAAATCCCGATCGTTTTAAAGAAAATTTCCCTTTTCCTTTACTACCACTAGATGTTACAGATTTAGATAGTATTAATGCTTGTGTGGCTTTATTACTTGAAAAAGAACAAACTATAGATGTGTTAATTAATAATGCTGGAGTTGGAATTACTGGCCCCTTAGAAGAAACGCCAATCCAGGAAATCCAAAAGGCATTCTCCACAAATTTGTATGGCCCAATACAGCTAACCAATGCGGTTTTGCCAAGTATGCGAGATCAACAAAGGGGACACATTATAAATATTACCTCTATTGCTGGGTATATGGGCCTGCCTTACAGAGGTATTTACAGTGCAACCAAAGCAGCTCTAGAAATTACCACCGAGGCCTACAGAATGGAAGTAATGCAATTTGGTATACAAATGACCAATGTAGCCCCTGGAGATTTTGCAACCAATATAGCCGCAGGAAGATATCATGCTCCTCTCAAAGCAAACTCCCCTTACAAAAAAGCATATGGAGCAACTTTAAAGATGATGGATGCAGATGTAGATAGTGGTCAAAATCCAATAAAAATGGCGGAAGCCGTTTATCATATCATCAACAAAAAAACACCCAAAGTAAGATATACGGTGGGTGCGTTTTTACAAAAATTTTCTATTATTTTAAAGAAAATACTACCTTCAAAAATGTATGAGAAAATACTCATGAGTCATTACAAACTCTAAAGGTATTTTTTTGCCTTGTCTTGTTGTTTAGAAATTGCGTCTCTAAACTCGGTCTTCATTCGCTCCAACAATTGTTTTATTGGCAGTGTATCCTCAATAGATGTTACTCCTTGACCTGCAGACCAGATTGTCTTCCAGGCCTTGGCTTCTGTGTCCAACTCTTTTCCAAAATCTACTTTCCCTTTGCTGTCTATTTGTTCTTGGGTTATCCCAGCATTTTCTAGACTCTTACTCAAAAAGTTTGCGCTTACGCCACTAATGGCAGCAGTGTAGGTAACGTCTTTGGTTTGAGAGTCAATAATCATGTCTTTATACTCTTTATTGGCACTACTTTCTTGGGTGTTAATAAAGCGGGTGCCCATGTAGGCTAAATCTGCTCCCATTTGCATTGTGCTTGCTATATCTTGGCCAGTGCTCAGTCCACCAGATAGAAGTATGAAACCATCAAAAATCTTTTTAATTTCATTTATAAATGGTACTGGATGTAGGGTTCCTGCGTGTCCTCCAGCTCCTGCACACACCAAAATTAGACCATCAACACCAGCCTCAATAGCTTTCTCTGCATGACGTCTTTTGATAACATCATGAAAAACCAAACCACCATAACTGTGAACTGCATCTACCACAAGGCTAATGGCGCCTAAAGAAGTTATAATTAATGGTACTTTGTGTTTGACACATACTTGTAAATCTGGCTCTACTCTTGGATTGGTGAAATGGACAATTAGATTCACACCAAAGGGTGCTGCTTTTTTACCTGTTTGCTTTTCCCAAGCTTCTAATGCTGTTTTTATTTGTATGACCCACTGCTCAAACCCTTCAGTTGTGCGCTGGTTTAATGCCGGAAAAGTACCTACGATTCCATTTTTACATGCTTCTATAACTAGTTCTGGTCCTGAGATTAAAAACATAGGCGCTGCAACAAGAGGCAGGCTAAGATTTTCAGTGAATTGATTTTTGTCCATAGTGGTGAGATTTTTTATAATATTTTTAAAACCCTATTTCAATTAAGCGGGTGAGGGTTATTTTTTCTTAAACAGTTTGGTAATTCTTCCTACAAAAGTATCAAGATCAAAAATACCTTGGTCTGTGGTGGCTCTATAGGTTAGCCAGATACTGAGCGGAAACATAATAAAAGTACTGAGCCATGTCGCAATAAAGGGATGAAGCGTACCGTCCTCGGCGCTGTTTTTTGCAAAAATACCAATGAAATGATAGGTTAAAAACAGCAGAATTGCTACTACCATTGGAAGGCCCATACCACCTTTACGTATAATAGCACCCAGTGGCGCTCCAACAAAAAATAAAATAATACATGCAATAGGCAATACCTGTTTGTCATGCAAGGACATCTCATATTTGTTAAGACGTTTTGTTTTTATTTGATAGGTTTTTTTCTTAGCATTTATTGTTTGCAAAGTGCTCTTTGCATTGTTTAACGCCATTTTTGCAATTTCTGTTTGCCTTTTTTCTGAAAATAAGTCTAGATAAGAGTTTAGGCTATCTGGTAGTTTTTTTGCTTTTGTCTTCCTGTTATTAAATTTTGAAACCCCTGCTCTGTAATAACTATTATTTGCAAATGTTTGAATGTCTTTGCTGTAATCTTTAGAGAGCGAATCTATCTCTACAAACAGCTCCCGAATATTAAACATGTTTTGGTTGCTTAAATCATTCTCTCTATCTATGTCTGTATTGTTTAACTCTGTGAGATCAATATTTACGATATATTGTTTGAAATCTGTTTTTGCAAAAGGCATTCGCTTTTGTTTTTTGATATCTTTTTCTTGAATATCTTCATATCTTGAGCCATCGTTAAGTACCAAAGACAGGGTGTTACTACCTTCTTTACTCTTAAATTCTCCAGTTTGCGCTATGGTAACAATATAGTTTCCGTTAGGTTTTGTTGGGTTTTTTTCATGAATAATAACACCTGTAAGAAATTCATTGTTTTCACCATATTTATCATCTACCTTTATATTAAAGCCCTCTCCAATTTGACTAAATTGACCTTCGCTAATAACCATAGAGGGGCTCACTTGAGCTAGATTTCTGCGCAGATTTTGCCATTTATATTCAGAATAAGGTATAATGTTATTGGCGAAGAAAAAGGCAGTTAATGCCAAAATAGATATAAAAACCGTAAGGCTTCTCATGGCTCTTTGCAGAGATATACCCGTAGATTTCATTGCCGCAAACTCATATCGCTCAGAAAAACCACCAAAGACCATTAGTGAGGTAACTAATATTGTTAGGGGCAGTACCAGGGGTATAAGTTTGGGGGTAAAGAACCATAAAAACTTTAAAATTATAATAAAATCAATGTCTTTGCCCGCCAATTCTGCGATGTACAACCAAATGGTTTGTAACACAAAAATAAACATCAAAATAACAAAGACGCTAAAAAACGTCTTCAAGTAAGAAACCAATATGTATTTGTCTAATATCTTCACACCAAGTGTTAATCTAACCTATTAATGTAATACCCATCGTTTGTAAATTTTTGCTCGTCAAAAGTAAACAAGTCTTTTGAGAGCGGTAGGTTGGTTTTAAAAGATTGTACGGTTAAGGTATATTTTGTCCCTTTACTATCTATTTGTATTAATTTATAGATGTGTTTTGTTTTTTTGTCAATACCTAGATGAATTTTTTTTATTTCAGCATTACTGTCTATAGGGGTTAATTTTACAAACTGTATTTTTCTTCCTTTTATATTTTCAACAATACCCATTTTAGAATCATAGCCCTTTTCATAAAAAGTGAGCATCTGCGATGGTGTGATGTCTTTTTCATCCTCTGGGTTGTATGAGGATATGGTTACTTCTTGGTCTTCTGGGACAATGGTATATATTGAACTACCATCAAACATACGAGTAATATCTAGCATGTTTATAACATACTTATCATTCAAAAGAGTTAGATCTCCAAAAGTTTGTTGGTTAACACCTTCTTTTTGGTTGTTGAGATTGTATTTAAAATTAATTTGAATATTATCATAGCTTCTAACCTTTGCAGAAACCTCCTTTAGCAAAAGCGTTGCTTGTTGCCCATAACAAGTGCTAGAAATAAAAATAATAAGAAAGCTTAAGAGTATTTTCATGATTTTATTCGTTTTCTAATAATTGATTTAAAGCCTCAAGAGTAGGTACAGAGACACTTCTGGCTTTACTTCCTTCAAAAGGACCAACGATACCTGCGGCCTCTAATTGATCAATAATTCTTCCTGCGCGGTTATACCCCAATTTTAATTTACGTTGCAGTAAAGAGGCTGATCCTTGTTGTGCAATAACAAGCACTTCTGCAGCTTCTCTAAACATTACATCTCTTTCATTGATGTTATTATCAAGATTTGTGCCACCTTCTTCGCTAATATATTCTGGTAAAATATAAGCGTCAGGATAGGCTTTTTGACCACCAATATAATCTGTAATATCTGCAATTTCTGGAGTATCAACAAAAGCACATTGTATTCTTACCAAATCGTTTCCTTGGGTGTAAAGCATATCTCCACGACCAATTAATTGATCTGCACCACCGCTATCTAGAATTGTGCGAGAATCAATTTTGCTTGTTACCCTAAATGCAATACGTGCAGGAAAATTAGCTTTTATGATTCCTGTAATTACGTTTACAGAGGGGCGTTGTGTTGCTACTATAAGATGAATACCAATCGCACGAGCCAATTGCGCTAATCGCGCTATGGGAGTTTCTACTTCCTTTCCGGCCGTCATTATTAAATCTGCAAATTCATCAATAACCAGCACTATATATGGCAAAAATCTATGGTCTTCCTCGGGGTTTAATTTACGTTCTTTAAACTTCGTGTTGTATTCTTTGATATTTCGTACATAAGCGTTCTTTAATAAATCATAGCGCTTGTCCATCTCTACACACAAAGAGTTTAGGGTTGTAATTACTTTGTTGGTGTCTGTGATAATAGCATCTTCATCTCCAGGTAATTTTGCCAAGTAATGACGCTCAATTTTATTAAATAAAGTAAGTTCTACTTTTTTGGGATCTACCAGTACAAATTTTACCTCTGCTGGATGTTTTTTGTACAAAAGTGAGGTAAGAATTGCATTGAGCCCTACAGACTTACCTTGCCCTGTGGCACCAGCCATAAGTAAGTGAGGCATTTTTGCTAAATCTACCACAAAGGTTTCATTGCTAATGGTTTTACCAAGGGCGAGGGGTAACTCCATTTCTGCGTTTTGAAATTTTGGCGAAGCAATGGTAGCCCGCATAGATACTGTCTTTGGATTTTTGTTTGGCACCTCAATACCAATGGTTCCACGCCCGGGTATGGGCGCAATGATTCTTATCCCTAGTGCAGATAGTGAAAGGGCAATATCATCCTCTAAGTTTTTAATTTTTGATATGCGTATTCCAGCATCTGGAACAATCTCATATAAAGTAACGGTAGGACCTACTGTAGCTTTTATACTTGCAATTCCAATTTTATAGTTATTAAGTGTTTCAACAATACGATTTTTATTTTCTTCAAGCTCTTCTTGATTGATAGTAATTCCTTGACCCGCTGTGTAGTCTTTGAGCAATTCTATGGTAGGAAATTTATAGTTGCTAAGCTCAAGGGTAGGGTCAAACTCTCCAAAATCTTTTACAAGCTTATCGCTAAGGTTTTCTACAACAACCTCCTCTTCTTTTGCTTGTTCTATTTCCATAGAAAGACCCTGTTCTGTATCTTGCCCCCCAGGGGCTTGTTGCACATTTTTTATGGGCGTTTCAAGGGTAGTCTGCGAGGTGTCTGTTGTGCTAGTAGGGCTTTGGCTAGTAGTTTGTAGCGGTATTTCTGTTTCGCTTGTAGGATTGTTATTTGTATCAACAACAGTAGTTTTGTTTGCTTGGTTTACCTCTGGAGTACTTGGAGGCTGGTTGAAATCTGCAGCAATGTCTTTTTTTGTTTTTCTTAAGGCGTTGATAACCTTATCTGGGGTTATGTTTAATCTTACAACTATATATACAATGGCAAAAAATGTCATACAGAGTACCGTACCAATAAGACCCATATAGTCTTGCATAAAGTCATTAAGCTCAAATCCTATAACCCCACTTAAAATAGAACTATTACTAGTAAAAAAAGCAAAAAATACAGAAAGCCATATCATCACTAATACACCCCAAAACCAAAACTTTTTTAATTGTTTTTTTGTGAAATCAAAAAAGAGGTATATACCTGTAAGGGTTATAAGGGTCGCAAAAATATACCCTGCTACACCAAATCCTTGATAGATACACAAGTAGGCAATATTACTTCCAAAAGTGCTAAGCCAGTTTTCTGATTTTAAATTTCTGTCTGTAATACCAACAATACTTTGGTCTGCTTGCCAAGAAAAAAGAAAAGAAGTGAAAGAAAATAATAGTGCAATCCCAAGAAGCGCTAAAAAACTCCCCAGTAATACTTTTTGCTGCTTAGAGAGTGAAAACGAGATGGGTTTTCTTGGCTGTTTTTGTTTTTTTGTTTTAGTTGTTTTCTTTAAAGCCATGAAGTGTGAGGTGTCTCAAACAAAAATACAAATTGTTATGAGTTCTATTGTGTTTTTATTTTTAAATAATAATATTCAACTTTTAAGAACTAAATATAAACTAAAATACTTGTTTTTAAAAAGAGCGAGGACTTTGATTTTCTTTAATTTTCGCTTTGCTTTAAAATTTTGGAATATAAATAAAACACCCTATTACAACAGCAGTTATTGCTGCAAAAAATACCGCTCCTGCTGCTATGTCTTTTATAATGCCAATTTTTGGGTTCTGCGTAGGATGAATAAAATTTGCCATTTCTTCTATGGCGGTATTTAAACCCTCTGCAGTAATAACAAGGCCTATGGCAAAACATTGGAACATCCACTGAGTTGCAGAAATATCAAAAACAAACCCAGCTATAGTAACACCAATACTAATAATAGTTTGCAGTTGTATACTAGGTTCGTTTTTAATTAATGTAAGGGCACCTTTAATTGCATACTTAGATGCTAAAAGCCGGTTTTTTAAAAAAGTAATAAACATTACAATAAGGCATTCAAGGCAGCTTGGTAATTTGGCTCTTGACCAATCTCTGGAACTTGTTCACAGTACAAGACGGTATTTTGCTCGTCCAATACCATTACTACCCTAGAATGTAAATTAGCAAAAGGACCATCTGCTATGCTAAGACCATAGGTGTCCCCAAAACTTCCGTCTTTAAAGTCACTTAGCATTTCAACATTGTCTATGGCTTCTGCAGCACAAAAACGTGCTTGAGCAAATGGTAAGTCTCTAGAGATACAAAGTACTTGTGTGTTTTTAAGAGACGCCCCATGAGAATTAAATGTTCTAGCCGAGGTTGCACATACACCTGTATCTACACTAGGGAAGATGTTTAGTATTTTTCTTTTGCCAGAAAAATCGGAGATATTTTTTGATGATAAATCTGCTGCTGTAAGGGTGAAATCTGGAGCTGTTGTTCCAATTTCAGGGAGTGTTCCTACGGTGGTTGCTGGGTTTCCACCAAGAGTTATTTGAGCCATATTTTATTGTTTTTATTTAGAATTTATTTGTGTTTTACCGTATAGTAGTTAGGCTTATTTTGTTTGTGCTAACATTCTTATTTTTATCTTAAATGCTGCAAATAGAAGGGTCATAAATGGGCTCAGCCAGTTAAAAATAGCAAACATAAAATACTCACCAACGCCCACGCCAAGAACATCACTTTGGTAGGCGCCGCAGGTATTCCATGGTATTAAAACAGAGGTAACCGTACCCGAGTCTTCAAGGGTTCTAGAAAGGTTTTCTGGAGCAAGCTTTTTGTCTTGGTATGCCTTTTTAAACATTTTTCCAGGAATAACAAGGGCAAGGTATTGATCGCTTGCTATTACATTTAATCCAAAACAACTCACTACTGTGGTTGCAAACAAACCAAATACACTTGAGGCCATTTTAAGTAATGCTTTTGTAATTCTTGCCAATGCACCAATACCGTCCATAACTCCTCCAAATACCATGGCAGAAGCAATAAGTAAAATAGTCCACAACATACCAAGAAGCCCACCAGAGCTAAATAATTCATTTAAAGTTTCATTGGGTGTTTCTATAGCAGTGTCACTAAGGATAGCTTGAGCAAGTGCCCCTATTGTTGAGTCAGAAACCGTAGCTAAAATTTCAGGCTGAAAAATAACAGCAAAAATAGCAGCAGATACAACTCCTGTTGCCAGAGATATTAATGGATTTATTTTGAGTACAATAAGTACAATTACCAAAACAGGAACAAAAAACAGCCACCCTGTGGTATTAAAAGTTGCGTCAATGGTTTGTAGAAGATTACTTATATCTGCCTTACCAGAGGTTTCTATATTCATGCTTAGAATTGAAAATACAATAAGAGTGATTAATATAGTAGGTACCGTGGTATATGCCATGTATTTTATGTGGGTAAATAAATCTGTGCCAGCCATAGCGGGAGCAAGGTTTGTGGTGTCACTAAGAGGAGACATTTTATCTCCAAAATAAGCTCCAGAGATAACAGCTCCTGCAATCATTCCTGGGTTAATACCTAGTGCCGTACCAATACCAACAAGTGCTATACCAACGGTTGCTGAGGTAGTCCAAGAACTTCCTGTAGCAATAGATATAATGGCTGAGATAATCACAGATGCCGGTAAAAATATTTCTGGGCTCAATACCTGCAAGCCATAATATACCATGGCCGGGATAATACCGCTAACAAGCCAAGTTCCAGCCAAGGCTCCAACTAGCATTAATATGATAATGGGCTTGTATACGCTTTTAAGGTTTTCTATAACCTCCTTGATCATAACCCCAATGGATACTTTGTTAAAAAGACCAACTACCATAGCGACCCCACCACCAATGAGTAAGATATATTGGTTTGAGTAATCACCAAGCCAAGCACCCTCTTTTAAAAATATATTGTAGGCAAGTAAAGACATTAATATTGCAACTGGTATGAGTGCCTCCCAGATGTTTAGTTGTGCGTTGTCTTTAATTTTTTGCTCTTGAAATTTACTATCTGAGATATTCTCTTGTTGCATAGTGTGGCGTTTAATTTGTTTTGTAATGTTACGATTTTGTGAAGATGTATGCAAATCAAAAAGAGAGCTGTAATCTAATCTTACAGCTCTCTTTTAATTGTTGCTTAAAATCGTTTTATAAAACTCCTACCTCTTTCATGCACTGACGCATTATTTGGTAGGTGCGTTGTATATCATCATCAAGACCAATGGAGAAGCGGATAAGCCCATCTGTAAGACCCATTTGTGCTTGTTCTTCTTCTGGTATTTCTGAAGATGTTGAGGTGCCTGGCGCGCTAAACAATGTTTTGTAAAATCCTAGGCTTACTGCTAGATAACCTACATTTCTCTCTTGCATAAGCTCCATTAGTTTATTTGCTTTTTCTAGTCCTCCTGCATCAATGGTTAACATACCACCATAACCGTATGTTTCATTCATCATATCATTGTAAAGTTCGTGCCCTGGGTGAGATGGCAATCCCGGGTAGACAGTGCGTAGGCCATCTGCTTCAAATTTTTGTGCAAGATACAAGGCGTTTTTACTGTGTTTTTGCATGCGTATGTGCAAGGTTCTTAGGTTTTTTAATATGGAGGCTGCACGAAGACTATCCATAGATGCTCCCAATAGCATCATTGCACCATCGTTTACATCTCGCAGAGAATCTATAAGCTCTTGAGAACCACAAACAACACCTCCCATGGTGTCACTACTACCGTTTATGAATTTTGTTAAACTATGCATTACAACATCTGCTCCTAGTTTAATTGGTGAGAGACTAAGTGGTGAGAAGGTGTTATCCACAAGTAGTTGCAAATTGTGTTTTTTTGCGATGGCAGCAAGCCCTTTGATGTCTGCTATTTCTAGTAGTGGATTACTAACACATTCACAGAATATAATTTTGGTCTCTGGGGTAATAGCGGCCTCTACAGCTTCAAGATCTGTAATGTCTACAAAGCTAGTTTCAATACTTAGTTTTGGTGTGAAATTCTTTAAAAAAGCATAGGTTCCTCCATAAATTGTTCTGCTAGAAACTATATGGTCTCCGGCTTTACAAAATTGTAATAGGGTAGGTGTGATAGCTCCCATACCGCTACCAGCAACATTTGCTGTTTGAGTTCCTTCCATAGCAGCAAGAGCTTCCCCTAAATACATATTTGACGGCGTGGTGTGTCTTGAGTACAAATAACAACCATCTGTATTACCTTCAAAGGTGTCAAGCATTGTTTTTGCTGATAAAAAGGTATAGGTTGATGAGTCTGAAATAGATGGATTAACACCCCCAGATTCACCAAAGAACTGTAGGTCTTGTATATTATTTGCTGGATTAAAGTCTTTTTTTGCCATGATTGAGTGATCTTATGTTTTAATATAACATCAAATATACGCTTATGATGAATAATAATTGTTATTAATAGTGCAATAAAGTAATATATACTTTAAATTATAAAAATACCTGTTTTTTATTCATGTAGTTGGTGTTGTCTTGTGTATTTTTATGAAAATCTTTCACAATGAAATTGGACGCAACAGATCTTTCTTTATTGCAGTATTTGCAAGAGGATAGCAAACAAACAAATAAAGAACTCTCTTCCAGACTTAATTTGTCTGTCACGGCGGTTTATGAGCGTATAAAAAAATTAGAGCGCACTGGTGTCATTAAAAAATATGTTGCACTGTTAGAAAAAAAGCATCTTAATTTTGGTTTTATGGTCTTTTGTCATGTAAAACTATCTCAACACAAAGAGACTAATATTTCAGATTTTGAAGCAGGAGTATCTCAGTTGGATGAGGTTTTAGAGTGTTATCATGTTAGTGGAGAATTTGATTACTTATTAAAAGTAATGGTAGAAGACATGGATGCCTTTAGGCTTTTTATGACAAGTAAATTAACATCGCTAAAGCATATTGGTAGTACACAGAGTTCTTTTACTATTAACGAGGTTAAAAACACAACGGCTTTTAAAGTTTCTAGAAATTTCAATTAACTACTTCTGTGTAAACTTCTGGGGGTATAAACTTTTAAACTTCTATGCATAAGTGTACCTTTGTATCTAGACTTGGTGTATATCTAATTACCCAAGCAAAATGTTAAATAAAAAAAATAGATTATGTCAAAGTATGATGTTGCAGTAATTGGTTCTGGTCCTGGAGGATATGTAGCGGCAATCCGTTGCGCACAATTGGGTATGAAAACCGCAATTATCGAAAAATATAACACCCTTGGGGGTACCTGTTTAAATGTAGGTTGTATTCCTAGTAAAGCTTTACTAGATTCCTCACACCACTATGAAGATGCTATGAAGCATTTTGAGGATCATGGTATAGATATTCCCGGAGAAGTTAAAATTAATTTCAAAAAGATGATAGAAAGAAAAGCATCTGTGGTATCGCAAACTACCAAAGGAATTGATTTTTTAATGGACAAAAACAAAATTGATGTTTTTACAGGAGTAGGGTCTTTTAAAGACGCAACCCACATTGACATAAAAGGGGAGAACTCCCAAACCATAGAAGCCACTAATACCATTATTGCAACTGGTAGTAAACCAGCAACATTACCTTTTATTACCCTAGATAAAGAGCGAGTAATCACCTCCACAGAGGCCCTTAGCCTTAAAGAAATTCCTAAACACATGATTGTTATAGGGGGAGGCGTCATAGGATTAGAGCTAGGTCAAGTATACAAAAGACTTGGCGCAGAGGTATCAGTAATAGAATACATGGACAGAATAATTCCTACCATGGACACTGCTCAAAGCAAGGAGCTTATGAAGGCTATGAAAAAACAAGGTGTCAAGTTTTTCTTGTCTCACAGAGTATCTGATGTCTCAAGACAGGCAGATAAAGTAACGGTCTTAGCTACAGATAAAAAAGATAAACAAGTAACCTTTACAGGTGATTATTGCCTTGTATCTGTGGGACGCAGAGCCTTCACAGATGGGCTAGCACTTCAAAACGCAGGTGTAAAGGCCAATGAGCGAGGCCAAGTTGATGTTAACGATCATCTGCAAACAAATATTTCAAACATATACGCTATTGGAGATGTAGTGCGCGGGGCAATGTTAGCTCACAAGGCAGAGGAAGAGGGTGTGATGGTGGCCGAAATATTAGCGGGGCAAAAACCACACATAGATTATAATTTAATTCCGGGTGTAGTGTATACCTGGCCCGAGGTAGCTAGTGTTGGAAAGACAGAAGCACAATTAAAAGAAGCTGGTACTGCCTATAAAGCAGGACAATTCCCTATGCGCGCCCTAGGAAGATCTAGAGCCAGCGGGGATACCGACGGATTTGTAAAAATACTAAGTGATGCAACCACAGATGAGATATTAGGAGCTCATATGGTTGGTGCTCGTTGTGCAGACCTTATTGCTGAAATGGTGGTAGCCATGGAGTTTCGTGCCAGCGCAGAGGATATTGCACGTATGAGTCATGCCCATCCAACCTATGCAGAAGCTATCAAAGAAGCTGCTCTTGCGGCAACTGCAGATAGAGCTTTACATATTTAAATCCATTAAATAAGTATCAAAAAGAATTCTAGGGCATGCGATGACGGTATACTAAAATCATCATTGTTTCTAGGATTCTTTTTTGTTTGAAATGGTACTTCTTTTCAATATCTTTAAAAAATGAAAAAAATTATAGCCTTTGCAGGTAGCAATAGTAGTACATCTATAAATCATGCATTGGTGAGCTATTTAGCCTCTACCATAGAAAATTGTGATGTCACCGTGCTTCGTCTTACAGACTACCCTTTGCCTATCTATGGACAGGATATTGAGGACAATGAAGGGTTTCCCTCTGCTTTACTAAGCCTGGTAGAACTTATCAAACAAGCAGATGGTGTTATGATTTCTGTAAATGAGCATAATGGAAGTATCTCTGCTTTTTTTAAAAATATTATTGATTGGTTGTCCAGAGTTGATGGTAGGTATTTAAGTAGCGCTAAGGTAATGCTACTTAGTACCTCTGAGGGAGCTCGAGGAGGCCAAACCGCCCTTGGATATCTTACAGATTTTTATACCAGAAAAAAAGTTGATATTATTTCAAGTATTCCATTCCCTTCTTTTAGTGAGAATTTTGACCTAAAGGACGGAAAAATCACCAATCAACAGCAAGCAAAAATTATGCAAGAAGCAGTTGCCTTATTGATAGCCTCTTTATAGTGAAACGACATTCAAAAACTTTTACAACCAAACTAACAGACACCCTAAAGCAACAATTGTTGCAATGGTCACAGCAGTTTGATGAGGTTGCTTGGCTGGATTCTAATGAGCACACGCAAGCCCATGCAAGCTACAGTGCAATACTAGCTGTTGATGCCTTTACAGCCCTTAAAACAGATTCCCAAAATGCTTTTGAAAAACTTGATGAATATCAAACAACCACAAAAGATTGGATGTTTGGCTCATTGAGTTATGATCTTAAAAACGATGTAGAAGATTTAAGCTCAAAAAATATAGATGGCCCCGAGTTTCCACAGATGTATTTCTTCCAGCCTAAGAAAGTGTTTCTTTTTACCCAGACACAGGTAACCTTGTCGTATCTCAATATGGTTGATGATGAGCTTCAGAGTGATTGGGATGCCATTTTGGCTACCCGCCTAACTCAAAAAACTGTTTCAAAAGACCCTATAGAATTGCAAGCAAGAACCTCAAAACAGCGGTATCTCCAAAAAGTAGATACCATGTTACAGCATATAAAAAAGGGTGATATTTATGAAGCTAATTTTTGTCAAGAATTTTTCTGTGAAAGGGTTAATCTAGATCCCACAGCTGCTTTTTGGGAATTAAATGAATTGTCTAAACCACCTTTTGCAACGTTCCTAAAATTAGAGCAGCAATATATATTATCTGCCTCTCCAGAGCGTTATTTAAAAAAAGAGGGCACACATATTGTTTCTCAGCCAATTAAAGGCACAGCCAAGCGGGCGCTTTGCAGTACTGAGGATGCAGCATTAATATTGCAATTACAGCAGGATCCAAAAGAGCGCAGTGAAAATATTATGATTACAGATTTGGTGCGTAATGATTTGTCTCGTATTGCCAAAAAAGGGTCTGTAGCAGTACAAGAGCTCTGTAAAATTTACACCTTTGAGCAGGTACACCAAATGATTTCTACCATAACCTGTGAGGTTAGTGAATCTGTACATCCAGTTGAAATCATTAAAAAAACCTACCCTATGGGAAGCATGACAGGTGCTCCCAAGGTAAGTGCAATGAAAATTATTGAAACTCTAGAAGATGCTTGTCGAGGGGTTTATAGTGGCAGTGTTGGGTATTTTACACCCAATGGAGATTTTGATTTTAATGTTGTTATTCGTAGTATTTTATACAATGCTGATTTACACTATGTGAGTTTTTCTGTGGGAGGGGCAATTACCGCAAAATCGATTCCTGAGTCAGAATACCAGGAATGTTTATTAAAAGCAAAAGCAATGCGGCAGGTATTAGCGCAATAATATTGTGTTACCCGCATTTTATGAGTACTTATGCATACACATTACAATAATTTAAGACTTGGTTACAGCATTTAAAAAGCACATTGAAGCCCATTTTCCAGCACTGGCAGCTCAAAAAATTTTGGTTGCCTGTAGTGGTGGTCTAGATAGTATTGTTTTATTGCATTTACTTCACAGACTTGGAATTACTCTGGGCGTTGCCCATTGTAATTTTAAATTAAGAGGTGCCCAAAGTGATGAAGATCAAAACTTTGTTGAAACCTTAGCCGCCAATTTAAAAATTCCCTTTTTTACAACTGTTTTTAATACTAAAAATTATGCTAAAACCCAGGGAGTGTCAACACAAGTTGCTGCCCGTGAGCTACGGTATGATTGGTTTTATGCTACCATAAAGGCCAAGGGCTATGATGTAATTGCCACTGGACATCATGCAGACGATGATTTGGAAACTTTTTTCATCAACCTTTCTCGCGTTACTGGTTTGAGAGGCTTGACAGGAATACCTCCAAATAACGAGCAGGTTATTAGGCCTTTATTGTCTTTTTCTAGAGCACAAATAGTACAATATGCCAAAAAACAAGAATTGTTTTGGAGAGAAGATTCAAGTAACAATAGCCGTGATTATCTGAGAAATAAACTTCGGTTGGATGTAATACCATCCTTTAAAGAAGTACACAATACTGTTTTACAAAATTTCAAACACACCCAACACCATCTCAAACAAAGTCAAGCTTTACTCGAAGATTACATTACTTTGGTGACAAAATTGGTGGTTTTTCCTAGAGATACCAGTTTAGAAATTGATATCAAACAATTGCGTGCGCTGCCAAATACAAAAGCGCTATTGTTTGAATTGTTATATCCCTATGGCTTTACAGATTTTAAAGCAATTTCTTTACTATTGGAGGGTGAGGTTGGTAAAAAGGTACTCTCAAAACAATATATACTACTCAAAGACAGAAATCATCTTGTTTTAACTCAAAAAGACCAAAAATTTGACACCCGTGAATGTTTTATTGAAGCCAAACAACAAGCTTGTATCACTCCAATTAAATTAGATTTTACAAAGGTAACAGAGGTAGGATCTAGTGAGAAGCATACCATTTACGTAGATATTGATACATTAGTATACCCCTTAAGGGTTAGACCTTGGTCTTTGGATGACGTATTTTATCCCTTTGGTATGGAAGGAAAAAAGAAACTCAGTAAGTTTTTTAAAGATGAAAAGGTATCTTTGGTAACCAAAAATAGTGTTTGGGTTTTAGAGAGTGAAGGTGAGATTGTTTGGGTTATAGGTTTTAGACCTGACAATAGATATAAAGTGACAAGCACCACCAAAAAAGTATTAAAAATTCAATGGAAAACATAACTATGAAAAAAGTATTATTTTTTGTTTTAGTAATTACATCCTTTATTAATCAAACTGCTGCCCAAGGTTTTTTGGATCCTGTTTCATGGGAGGTGAGTTTAAAGCAAAACACCGATGATTTATATACCATCACCATGGAGGCTGTTTTGGAAGAGAAATGGCATTTGTATAGCCAAGTTGCACCACAAATGGGAGAAGATCAGATTGGCCCTATCTCCACAGAATTTAGTTACAATACTAGTGCTACTAGTTTTGTTTTAGAGGGAAAAACCATAGAGCCAGAAGTGTCTGCTGTGTATGATCCTATCTTTGAGATGGATATTATTTTCTTTGATAATTATGCTGTTTTTACACAACAAATTAGAGTCATAAACCCAGAAAATTTAGAAATTGAAGTAGCTATTTATTATTCTGTATGTGATGACAAGCAGTGTTTACCTCCAGAGAGTAAGGTTTTTAAAATTGGTTTAGAGGATAAGAAAGCCGCTGCCCAGGTAGCCAATATTACTCAAGAGGATCTTGATAAGTCTTCAAAGTTGTCTATTGCACTTAAGGGGATAGAAAAATATGAGGCACAAGATCAACAAGAAAAAACATTTTTAACCATATTCTTTTTAGGATTTATAGGCGGCTTAATAGCACTATTAACACCTTGCGTATTTCCAATGATCCCCTTAACTGTTTCATTTTTTACAAAAAGTGCCAAAAACAAAAAAATAGGGATGCGTAATGCTATTTTATATGGCTTTTTCATCTTTGGAATCTATGTGCTACTAAGTTTACCCTTTCATCTTTTAGACTCCTTAGACCCTGAAATATTAAATAACATTTCAACTAATGTTGCGCTCAATGTTATATTTTTTGTCATTTTTATTGCCTTTGCTTTCTCGTTTTTTGGATACTATGAAATTACATTGCCACAGTCTTGGAGTAATAAGATGGATGATAAAGCCAATAGTATTGGAGGTATCATTGGTATTTTCTTTATGGCCCTTACACTAGCCATTGTTTCTTTTTCATGTACAGGACCAATTTTAGGATCTCTGCTTGGCGGTTCTTTGTCTAGTGATGGAGGTGCTATGCAATTGTCTATGGGAATGGGAGGTTTTGGATTGGCCTTAGCATTGCCATTTGCTTTATTTGCTTTATTTCCAAACTGGTTAAACACGCTACCTAAGAGCGGTGGTTGGCTCAATACTGTAAAGGTTGTTTTAGGTTTTATTGAATTAGCCTTAGCCTTTAAATTTCTATCCAACGCAGATCTTGTTGAGCATTGGGGATTGTTAAAAAGAGAAATATTTATTGCTATTTGGGTACTTTGTGCACTTGGTCTTGCATTGTATTTATTTGGTTTTATTAGGTTTCCACATGATGGTCCTAAAAAGAAGAAACTTCCTGTAGGTAATATCATTGTTGGTATAGCAAGTATTTCTTTCTTTTTGTATTTATTACCTGGCCTTTCAAACACCAAATACTCAAACCTAAAGTTGTTGAGTGGTTTTCCTCCACCGATGTTCTATAGCCTTTATGATAGAGATTTAGGTATTACAGGATTTAAAGACTTTTACAAGGGTCTAGCAGAGGCAGAAAAAACAGGTAAACCTATCATGATAGACTTTACAGGGTGGGCTTGTGTAAACTGCCGTAAAATGGAAGAACAGGTATGGACTCGTGATGATATCTATTCTGTTATTACAGATGATTATATTTTGGTTTCGCTTTATGTTGATGATAGAAAAAACCTAGACCCAGAGGATACTTTTAATTTTTTAAAGCCCACGGGTGGTACTAAGGAGATAAAAACTGTGGGTGATAAATGGGCTACATTCCAGACGGTTAATTTTAAAAATAATTCTCAACCCTATTATATTTTAATGGATACCGATTTCAATCTATTGAATAAGCCTCTGGGATATACTCCAGATGCAGATGCTTATTTAGCTTGGTTACAACAGGGCCTTGACAACTTTTCTGGCAAAGTTGTAAACTAATCAAAAAAAGCATTTTTAATTTATTTTTTTAGGTTCTTATGTTGTAGTATTAATTTTGCTATTTTTATAAAATTAATACTACAACAAAATGCGTATCTATTTTATTCTTATTTTCCTTGGATTTTTTTGTACTACAACAATCACCTCACAAGAGTTACCACCAATAACAAATTATTCTACAGAGGTCTATAAGGCAGGTACACAAAATTGGGACATTACAGAATCTTCTGATAATTTTATATATGTAGCTAACAATGAAGGACTTCTAGAGTATAATGGTTCTTATTGGTCCTTGTATCCTAGCTCCAATAATACTATTGTTAGATCTGTCTGTGCTGTAGAGAATAAAATATACAGCGGTAGTTATATGGACTTTGGATATTGGCAAAAAGGCGCCAATGGTTTACAACAGTATACTTCATTATCTACAACATTAGGTGTTAATCTTATAGAAGATGAACAATTTTGGAGTATCACACCCTACAATAAATGGATTTTATTTCAGTCTTTAAAAAGAATCTATATTTACAACACGCAAGACAACACTACTAAAATTATTGAATCTGATGATACCATCCACAAGCTTTATAAACTAGGTCAAGAAATTTACTTTTATGTCATTGGTCAAGGTTTATTCACCATAGAAAATGGTGTCAAAAAAAAATTATTTAATGTTGATGATTTCAATAATGATATAATTGTAAACATTGTTTCAATAAACAACCAAACCATTGCAGTTACTCAAAATAGTGGTTTGTTTACTATCGGAACCTCAATTACACCCTGGTCTATATCTGTTTCTAATGATATCAGGCAGGCTAGTATTTACTCTGCACTTTCTCTTGATAATGGAAATCTATTACTAGGTACCATTGGAAGTGGAATTATACAACTTTCTAACCAAGGGGAGCAACTCTTTAACATTAACAGATTTAATGGCCTTGGGGATAACACTGTATTGTCTTTGTACCAAGATCAAAGTAGTAATCTGTGGGTAGGCCTTGATAATGGGTTAGATTGTATCAATTTAAAATCACCCTATTTAAAATATACAGATAGAATTGGTGCTCTTGGAACCACCTATGCTTCTATAGTTTTCAATAACACCTTGTATCTAGGTACCAACCAAGGTTTGTTTTATAAAGCTTTTAATACAAATGATGCCTTTAAATTAATTCGGGGCACTGAAGGGCAAGTTTGGTGTCTTGAGAATATTAATGATACACTTTTTTGCGGTCATAACAGTGGTACATTTCAAATAGAGGGCTCTTCTGCAACTCTTATTGCAAACCAGATGGGGACTTGGTCCATAAAATCAATACCTGGTGCTACTCAATCTATGTTAATGCAAGGGAATTATGATGGCTTACATGTGCTACACAAACCAGCTGGCAAATGGGAGTATCGTAACAAAATAAAAGGGTTTGATATTTCTACAAAATATTTTGAATTTTCATCCCCATCATCTATTGTAATAAGTCATGAATATAAAGGGGTGTATACTCTAAGGTTAGATCCTTCATACTCAAAGGTTGATGCTATTAAGACACATACATCCGTAAATAAGGGTTCTAACTCCAGTATTGCTACTTTTTATGACCGTATTTTGTATGCAAACGAGGAAGGTATTTTTGAATTAGACAAAACCTTAGATGAGTTTGTAAGAGAAGAGAGTTTGAGTAGTATTTTCTCTAAGGAATCATTTGTCTCTGGAAAATTAGAAACCAATGTGCCAGAAATGTTGTGGTTTTTCACCAAGGATGGAATTACCTATGTTACTAAAGAGCCCTTTACAGACTCCTACACCATACAAGCCATGCAAATACCAACATCGCTTAGAAATCAGAAGAAAGGGTATGAGAATATTACAAAAGTAGGAGCTCAAGAATATCTTTTTGGCACCTCAAATGGCTATATGCTTGTAAATACCAAAGATACTGAGAAGCCCACCTTTAAAGTTTCATTAAACACTATTTATGTTGGACAAAGCAAGCAAAATGCCAAAGTAATTGAGAAGGAAAACAATGTATTTACTCCAAAAGATAACTGTATTATTTTTCAGTATTCTGTAGCAGAATTTAATACCTATAAGATTACAGAATTTCAATACCAACTAGATGATGGTTCAGCATCTTCATGGAGTGAATGGACTACAGACACCTCTGTTTCTTTTGATAATTTGAGTTATGGTAACTATACTTTTAATCTTAGGGCACGAGTTAATAATACCCTGCAAGAGAGTGAGGATAGTTACTCTTTTACCATTGAAAGACCCTGGTATCTCTCTTATATTTCTATAACCTTGTATGTTGTGGGGTTTGTAATCTTTTTTATACTTGTAAATGCTTGGTATAAGAGAAGTTACATGTTAGAGCGAAAAAGATTATTAGAAAAAAGCAGCAAAGAGATAGCCTTAAAAGAGCTTGAAACTCAGAAACAAATCATACAATTAAAAAACGAAAAACTACAACAAGAAATCGAGGCTAGAAACAGAGAACTTGCTGTTTCTACCATGAGTATGATAAAGAAAAATAATGTGCTTAATGATTTTAAAGAAGAGCTCTTAAAATTCTCTGAAATAGAATCGATTGCGCCACTGGTTAAAAAAATCAATAAATCTCTCAATGATAAGGATGATTGGGAGTTTTTTGAAGAGGCGTTTAACCACGCAGATAAAGATTTTTTCAAGAAGGTTAAAGATCTTCATCCAAACCTCACTGCAAATGATTTAAGATTCTGTGTATATCTAAGATTAAATTTATCCTCTAAAGAAATTGCACCACTACTTAATATATCTCACAGAAGTGTTGAAATCAAAAGATATAGGTTGCGAAAAAAAATAAACTTGAATGCCAAAGTGAATCTCAACAACTATTTCATAGACTTAAAATAAGTACAACCGTCTTTTTTTAGGGTACAACATTACCACAACATACAACTTTATAGCAAGTATAAGTTTTTGTTTTTTGTTTTTTGTTTATTACAAACAATAACAATGTTTATTGGTTTTAATTACCAAATTCATATTTAAGGCCCAACTATTTTAGGATGTAGTTGTTTTGTATAGTTTTAATTAACAAAATCTTATTTTTTCTACCTTATATTGCAGTAAAATTATATTGAATGAAACAAATTAGTATTATAATCGCTGTTCTGTGCTTCAGTTTTGTAGCCACTGCTCAGAACTTTTCACTATCAGGAACGGTAGTAGACCAAAACCAAAACATCCCCTTGTTGGGAGCTACTGTTTTGGTTAAAGGAACCCAAAATGGTGTTACCACAGATTTTGATGGGAATTTTAAAATTGACGATGTATCAATAAATGACATACTTGTTGTGTCTTATGTTGGTTTTGTTAATTCAGAAACTCGCATTACATCTCAAAATAATGTAATTATCTCTTTATCTCCAGATGTTGACTCCTTGGAAGAAGTTCTCATTGTTGGATATGGTACACAACGTAAAAAAGAAATTACGGGTGCTGTATCTGTAATTTCTAGTGAGACCATTGAGGATTTAAAACCAACTAGAATTGAACAAGCGCTTCAAGGTCAAGTTGCTGGGGTACAAATAACTCCAAGCTCTGGTGCACCGGGTAGTGGTCTTGATATTAAAATTCGTGGTATTGCCACCAATGGAGACAGTAGGCCATTAATACTTTTGGATGGAAACGTTATAGAAGATTTGAGTGTTGTCAACCCTTCAGATATAGAATCCATAAATGTACTAAAAGATGCAACAGCTGGTATATATGGAGTAAGAGCTGCAAATGGTGTAATTTTAATAACAACAAAAAGTGGTAGTTATGATTCTGATATTAAATTTGAATTCAAATCTTACTATGGAATACAAGAAACCACCCGTAAAATTCCTGTTTTAAATGCAACAGAATATGCAGGTCTTGTAAATGAGGCTAGAATTAATAACGGTGAAGCACCACTGTTTACAAATGTTGGTTCTTTGGGCCAAGGTACAGATTGGCAAGATGAGGTGTTTGAAGCAGCTCCTATATATAATGCAGATATTACTGTTTCTGGTGGTACAGAAAATGGACGTACTTCTTTTAGCGCCTCTTACCTAACTCAAGATGGTATTGTTGGTGGAGATAAAGCAAACTTTAATCGTTTTACTTCAAGATTGAGTCATGACAGAAAAATTTTAAAGAAAATTGAATTTAATTCTACCTTGCTATTCTCTGGAATAGAGCGTAAGTCTCTGAGTGAAAATTCTTTGGGTTCTGTTCTATACAATGCTCTGAATAATGCCCCTACCTTTTCTGTAAGAGATGCAGCTGGAAATTATACCCTTGCAGAGGGACTCGGTAATGAGGTTATTAATCCTCTTGCGCAAATGGAGAACACTATCAACAATACAAGAGTCAGAAAACTTAGTGGAAGTTTTGGTGCCAACTATAAGTTTTTAGAAAATTTCAAAATTGAATCTAGAATTCAAGCTAACTATGCAGAAGTTTTTGGCTTTAGTTATTCACCGGTTGCTTTTTACGGTTCTGGTAAAGTCTTTAATATTTCTCCAGACAGAGATATTTTATCTGAATCTGCAAACATTTTTAGAGATTATACTTTTGATTCTTTTATCAACTACAATAATACTTTTAAAGATGCTCACAAACTTGATGTTACTCTTGGTACTTCTGTTTTTCAAACCACTGGGAGATTTACAGGATTTACTGGAATCAATATACCAGGATCAGATCCATCAGTTGTGTCCATGGAAGATGCAGAGATTGTAACAAATAATTTCCAAAACGGTGGAAATACTTTTGATGCAAGGCTCCTTTCATATTTTGCTCGTGTACAATATGACTATAAAGGCAAATATTTATTCTCTGGTGTGATGCGTAGAGACGGTTCTACTAAGTTTGGACCAGAAAACAAGTTTGGTTATTTTCCATCAGCATCTGCCGGATGGATTGTCTCTGAAGAAGGGTTCTTAAATGACAGCAATACTTTTGATTTCTTGAAAATAAGAACTTCTTACGGTATTTTAGGAAATGACAGGATTCGAGACTTTGGTTTTGAATCTTTATTAAATGGTGAAGGAGCATACGTATTTGATGAAGAATTACTTTTCGGAACAGCTATCGGAGGACTTTCTAATCCAGAGATACGTTGGGAAAAGCAATATACCTTTGATGTAGGTGTTGATGCCAAGTTTTTTGACAACAAACTAGATGTGTCCGTAGATTACTTCAATAGACGTACTGATGATTTACTAATCACCCCTCAAACCTCTGGTATTCTAGGAGGGAGCGCTCCAGGATCTGGCGCCCCTACTGTAAATGCTGGTTCTGTTCAAAACACAGGATTAGAATTAAGCCTTTCTTATAGAAATACAGTTTCTGAAGATTTTAAATACAACGTTAGTTTTAATGCCACGGCATTAGACAATGAAGTACTAGAAGTTAACGGAGATGCAAGTTTCTTGCAAGGTGGTTCTTTTGGTGTTGGTCAAGAGCCTCCAGCAAGAATGGAAGCAGGGTTACCAATTGGTTATTTTAGAGGATATCAAACAGATGGTGTTTTTCAAAACCAAGAAGAAGTTGATGCTCATGCAACCCAAAACAATGCCCAACCTGGAGATTTACGATTTAGAGATACCAATGGAGATGGTGTTATTACAACCGATGACAAAACTTACCTTGGAGATCCTATTGCCGATGCAACCTTTGGTTTAAATCTTGGGTTTACTTACAAGAATGTAGATTTCCTTGCCTATGTATTTTCTTCTGTAGGAAACGAGATTGTTCGTAACTATGAGCGTTTTCAACCTCTTACCAATAGAGCTACAATGTACCTAGACAGATGGACTGGGCCTGGAACTAGTAATGATACTCCAAGAGTAACTACGGGTGCTACACAAAACAATCAATTTTCTGACTTTTTTGTAGAAGACGGATCTTTTGTAAGGCTTCAAAATTTACAGGTAGGGTATACTCTCTCAGATACTTTCTTAGAAGATTACAAGATTAATGAACTACGCCTCTATGTTTCTGCAAGTAACTTAGTAACACTTACAAAATATACAGGATATGATCCAACGGGATCTACTGGACAACCTATTGGTGGAGGGATTGATTATGGTTTCTACCCAACACCAAAAACATATTTATTTGGTTTACAACTAAAATTTTAATGCGATGAAAATGATGAGATATACATACAAAGCAATACTTTATTTTGGATTAGCATCTACATTACTACTTTCTTGCAGTGATGATTTTGTGAATGTTAATTCTGAAGACGAAAATTCTGAAAACTTTTTCAACACAGAAGAAGATTATCAAAACGCCCTTATAGGCGCCTATGACCTCTTACAATCAAGCTATCTTAACGTAATGCTTGGAGAAATTGCTTCAGACAACACCCTAGCTGGTGGAGAGAGTGCAACAGACGTTCCTGGTATTCAAGAAATTGATGACATGATTCATACTCCAATTAATGATCAATTACGTGATATTTGGAATTGGATGTATGGAGGTGTTAACAGAGCCAATTACATTTTAGAATTTAAAGACAAGATTGATTTTCCAAATAAACCTAACGTTTTGGGACAAGCTACTTTTTTAAGAGCGTACTATTACTTTGAGCTTGTTAAGTTCTTTGGAGATGTTCCACTAGCTGTAGACCAAAGATTATTATTTGGTGATCAAAACACTGTAGATAGAACCC